>Ga0310691_10000190_pt1 | contig 126641 bp, 93 predicted proteins | sample 176DNAGHGlowgp2_FD_203887 | JGI IMG/M metagenome (GOLD analysis project Ga0310691, IMG submission 203887) | Sheep rumen microbial communities from Palmerston North, Manawatu-Wanganui, New Zealand - 1766 DNA GHGlow gp2 (v2) (version 2) | ecosystem: Host-associated > Mammals > Digestive system >... | reverse complement strand
GATGGTCTTCATCTTCAGCAAACAGCACATCCCATTCCTTACCTGCACACACGGCGTCTAACCACCATGGTGTCATAAAGATAGGAACATACTCTTGCTGTTCGACCCACTCACTGTATCGCTCTTTATTTGTCATCTATGAATTTTCAATTCCGGAATAGTCCGTTGAAAAAACCGCCCTGCTCTTGCGTTTCTGGATTTGCCTGTGCCTCGTCGTTCGGAGACTCAACGACCTCATCATTGGCACCTTGTACTTCGTCCCTTTGTACATTGTTCCGATATTGCTCCGGACGGTATAAAATCTGAATATTCTCTGCTACTACCTCTGTTTTACGCCTGATTTGACCATCTTTCTCCCACGAGCGTGTTTTCAGTTTGCCCTCCACGTACACTTTCATACTTTTGCGCAAGTTCTGCTGCGCCCATTCGGCGAGGTTGCGCCATAATACGATGGAGTGCCATTCGGTTACATCCGGCACTTGTGTGCCGTTTTGCATTACATAACCGCGTTCAGTAGTCGCTAAATTGAATGTCGCAATAGCAACGCCGCGGTCTAAATAACGTACTTCTGGATCATTGCCGACGTTACCGATAAGAATAACTTTGTTTACACTGGACATAAATCTCAAATATCTTTAATCATTAATCACATCTCAAATGCTTAATCGTCCACTCCAATCATTCGTAAGTTTCTGTCGAATTTGATTTCTAACTTATTGCTCAACTCTGCTTTCCATCCCCGGTCATCTTTACCCCATTCAACGATAACGGTCTGCGGGGCTACTCCTTGCACTTGCTGACGAACGATTTCAGGAACCAAGGCGTCAGGAACGGCGCGGTACTGACAATCTACTTTATGCAGACTACCATCGTTCTCGAACTTAAGTTCGGTACCATCATTAAGACGTACGTTGTATTCAAATCCGAACCACTCGCGGTCTTTCGTAACGAACGACACCAGAGTTGGATCAAAATGTTGTTGTACAAGGGCTTGTGCCGGAGCCGGCAACTGAGCGAAAGTGATTAACTGATCATGATCTGCACATGCACTAAGACTGACTAACGCAGCCGAGAATGCTACCAAAAAGAACTTTTTCATAATACGTGAATTTTAAATGATCATAATTTGCGGTGCAAATGTACGGCTTTTTTTTGATATATGCAAACAAAAAAGAAAAAAACATCAAAAATTTGCATATGTAAAAATAAATTTGTACCTTTGCAGCGGCAAAGGTTTGTAACGAAACAAATGAATAACAAAAATAATCTATGAAACACACTTTATTTTGGGTAGCAGCTCTGCTGCTATGTAGCGCTTCGCTAAGCGCGGGAAACAAGAAGCAATCTGCGAATGACCAACTGAGCCAGGGTCAGTATGTGCGTTGTATCGCGTTTTACAATCTGGAGAACCTTTTCGATACCATTCACGATGAGGGAAAAAACGACTATGAGTACTTGCCGGACGGTGGTATGAAGTGGAACTCTTTCAAGTATGAGAACAAAATCAAAAACATGGCATATGCCGTGGCGCAACTGGGCACAGATTATGACCCTCGTGGCGCAGCATGTATAGGCGTAGCAGAGGTTGAGAATATAGGATGTTTGGAGGACCTTTGCAAAGAGGCTAATAGCAAGTACGGCCGTCGTCTCAAACCAATTTTGTTAGAGGGACCGGACCGTCGTGGTGTGGACGTTGGTTTTCTCTACGATACAGTGATGTTCAAACCGTCCAAGGTGGCCGGTTATGAACTCAAAGCACATTATGCAGACGGCGGTGTCATCAAAACACGTCTGCAATTGTTGGTGTCCGGATTTTTAATGCCGGAGAGTAATCGCGGAGAAAAATTCAGCCCCGAGAAAATTCATATGATTACCAACCACTGGCCCAGCCGTTATGGCGGCGAGTTGTCCAGTCGCCCGGGGCGTGACACGGCGGCGATGTTGTCCATGCATATATGCGACTCCATTTATAAGAAGGAACCGAAAGCCAAAATCATCGTCATGGGTGACTTGAACGACGACCCGGATAACCACTCTTGCAAGGACGTGATTCGCGCACGCAAGAAACCAAAACAGGTGGAGCCGCAGGGTTACTACAATACAATGTGGGTGCATCTTTCCAATGGTACGGGCACGCTGTTCTACAACGGCGGATGGAATCTTTTCGACCAAATAATTATCTCTGAACCGCTGTTGAATGAAGATAAAAACAGTAACAAGTGGGCGTATTGGAAATCGCAGGTATTCAACAAACCGTTCTTGACGGTCCAAGAGGGTAAAGACAAAGGTGCTCCGCTGCGTACAACCAAGGCCGGCGTTTGGCAGAATGGTTACGGAGACCACTTCCCCACAATGATTTACCTTATTCATAAAAAATAATTTAAGTCAACACTATGGCTCAACAATTAAATCGTAACGCAACCCCCGTTCGTATGCGCAATTACGGGCGTATCGTGCAAGACATGGTGGCTTATGCGTGTACGCTTCCGCAAGGGAAAGAGCGCGACTCCCTCGAAGTGTATATCGCGCAGTGTATGCGCCAGCGCAATCTGGTGTGGAATCGTGACCAAGAGGCCGGACTTAATCGGGTGCGTGAGGATATTATACGTTTGTCAGACGGACAACTCCGTTGTGACTCTCCCGTTTTTGAACAAATGATAGCACAACCTAACTTGGGTGTGGTCAATTCGCAAAAGAAGAAAAAACAATGATAGAAGAAACAAAAGAATTTAAGGTCTTTGCGGGCTCTAAGGGAGAAGCCCTCGCTCAACGTGTTTGTGATGAGTTGGGTTGCCAATTGGGCAAACTGCATATAGACCGTTTCTCCGATGGAGAGTTTTGTACTTATTTCGAGGAGTCTGTTCGTGGACAGTCGGTGTATCTGGTACAGCCTACGTGCGCCTCGTGCGACAATCTGATGGAGTTGCTCTTGATGATTGATGCCGCTAAGCGTGCCAGTGCCTATAAGGTGAACGCAGTCATTCCCTATTTCGGTTGGGCTCGTCAGGACCGTAAAGACAAACCGCGTGTGTCCATAGGTGCTAAACTGGTGGCTAACATGCTGCAGGTGGCCGGTGCTGACCGCGTGATAACGGTGGATCTCCATGCTGATCAGATACAAGGGTTCTTTGATATACCGGTTGATCATATATATGGCTCTAATGTGCTGGCGCCGTATATTGCCAATCTTAATCTGAAGAAACTGATTGTAGCTTCTCCGGATGTAGGAGGCTCTAAGCGTGCCTCTAACTTTGCGAAAAAACTGCATGTGTTGACCGATAAAGAGGTACCGATGGTTATATGCTATAAGAACCGTCCGGATTTCAATAAAGTGTCCGAGATCCGCGTTCTGGGTGATGTGTATGGAAAAGATGTAGTACTCTTTGATGATATTGCTGATACCGCCGGAACACTCTGCAAAGCAGCGGAAGTGATGACGGCCGCCGGCGCTAAATCCGTTCGTGCCGTCGTGACACACGCCGTGTTGAGCGGGGATGCTTGTAAGCGCATTGAAGAGAGCAGTCTCGAAGAACTCATCTGTACAGATTCGTTACCCATCGACCTGAAATGTTGTTCTAAACTGCATATCGAGAGTCTGGCACTATCTATCGCACATACGATTCGTGCTATCCAAAATCATACTTCTGTCAGCGAAACCAATATTCGATGAATTATATCCTTCGTCATACCTATTCTGTCATAAGCGCGATTTTGGTCGCGCTTATGCTTGTTTCTTGTGGTAAAAAACAAACGACTGTCAGTCGTCCGCCTTTTGACGCAAATATGGCGTATGCTTATATAGAACGGCAGATGGCTTTTGGTCCTCGTGTTCCGAATAGTAAAGCGCATAATGACTGCGCTGTGTGGCTTATTCAGGAACTCCGCGCGAATGGAGCAAAGGTGGAGTTGCAACGCGGTCAGATGCCCGACTACCGCGGTCACATGCAACAGATATACAATATTGTAGCCCATTTCTCTACACCGGAGATAACTAATCGTCCGCGTGTCCTTCTATGCGCGCATTACGACACCCGTCCGTGGTGCGATGAAGAACCCGATTATGCGGACCGCCAGTATAACGTACCCGGCGCCAACGACGGCGCCAGCGGAGTGGGGGTGCTGATGGAAGTGGCACGCCAATTGGGACTGAGAATGGCCGACTCGGCTTTGATGGCTCCCGTTGACATCATTTTCTTTGATTGCGAGGATATGGGAACGCCGAGGTCATATACCGGTCAGGAAAGAGAGGATACGTGGTGCCTCGGTTCCCAACTATGGGCAACCAATTATGCGCAATTAACCAACGCTCCCAAGTACCAATTCGGTATATTGCTTGATATGGTCGGTGCGCCTGATGCTACTTTCCCGCGAGAGTTGTACTCTACGCAGTATGCCGCTAACTACCAACAGCAAATATGGCGTGCGGCTGAGCGATTCGGATATGGTTCACTGTTCATTAACCAGCAATCCTATCCTATCACGGACGACCATTTCTATATCAATAAGATCGCAGGAATTCCCTGTGTGGATATCATCCATTACGACATCCGCAACGCAACGGGTTTTGCTTCCTGGTGGCACACGCGCAATGATAATATGGATAACATTTCCAAAACAACCCTTCAAGCGGTAGGAGAAGTGGTCATGAGCCAATTGTAAAAAGTTTACTATTTTTAAGATTTTGAGTGAACGAGGGCAAGTGCTGGTCTTTACCTGGTCTTTACCTACTCATTACCTGTTCACAAATAGGTCAAAAAATGTACTATTATTAAGAAATGAGCAAATTATTAGAAATAAAAAATCTTCACGCATCTATCGGTGGCAAAGAGATACTAAAGGGTGTAAATCTCGTCGTTAATGAAGGCGAGGTACATGCCATTATGGGGCCTAACGGTGCAGGCAAATCGACCCTCTCTGCGGTACTTACCGGCAATCCTGCATACGAAGTAACTTCTGGCGAGGTCTATCTCAAAGGTCAGAACCTCCTTGAGATGGAACCGGAGATTCGCGCACGCGCGGGCGTGTTCCTTTCTTTTCAATATCCTGTAGAAATTCCCGGTGTGAGCATGACGAACTTCATGCGAACCGCCATCAATGCCAAACGTGAGTACGAAGGTAAAGAGGCTCTCTCTGCCAAAGAATTCCTCGCATTGATGCGAGAAAAGAAAAAAATGCTCGAACTGCCCGATAAACTCAATAACCGTTCGGTCAACGAAGGTTTCTCCGGTGGCGAAAAGAAGAAAAACGAAATCTTCCAAATGGCAATGCTCGAACCCTGTTTATCCATATTGGACGAGACAGATTCCGGCCTTGATATCGACGCGCTGCGCATTGTGGCGGAAGGAGTGAACAAACTCAAAACACCACAAAACGCTTCAATCGTCATTACCCACTACCAGCGACTCTTGGATTACATCGTACCGGATTTTGTGCACGTCCTTGCTGATGGCAAAATAGTCAAAACCGGGGACAAAACCTTAGCTCTCGAACTCGAGGAACATGGATATGAGAATATCTAAAGGCGAAATATTTGAGCGTGTCTTCATCAACGAGGAGGTAAATCTTCAAATCGATCAGGAAGCAGGTTCGCATGTGAAAATACATGTGATCAATGCCTCGTTCTCTATCACAGTGAACCAATTAGGAGAGGGCTGCCGGACAGAGATTTACGGATTAGAAAACTTGCATGGTGACGAACATGTGACCGCCGAGACGCACGTTACGCACGCCGTTGGCGGAGGAACATCAAATCAACTCATAAAGTTCGTTCTCGATGATCATTCCCATGGCTCGTTTATCGGAGATCTGAAGATAGCTCCTGACGCGCAGAAAACCGAGGCCCATCAGACCAACCGCAATCTCCTTCTTTCCGAGAACGCGGAGATGCGTACCCGCCCGCAGTTAGAGATTTACGCTGATGATGTCAAAGCAACCCACGGTGCTTCAACCGGGCAACTCGATGAGTCTGCACTCTTCTACATGCAGCAACGCGGTATAGACAAACAAAAAGCGCGTCAACTTCTCGTTAACGCGTTTATGAAAGATGTCCTCGCTACCATCAGCGATGAAAAAATAAGGGAGCAATTACTGAACTCTATTGATGGCGTAGTCGAGTAAGCCGATCAGGCTCTTTTTTTCCTCTGAGTCACGGAATACGTTCAGCGATTCCGTGGCTTGTTTTTTATAAGCCAGCATACGTTGAACGGCGTATTCTTCGCCCTTGAAACGCATCACAAAAGATTTAATTTCTTCCAGCATACGTGTCTCATCATCTCCGCTCACCACTAATCCGCTAATCCGTTCGCCGAGTTCTCGTATTCGCTCTGCTTCTTTTTGCGGAGCACGACGCAAAGCCTCAATCAAAGGTAACGTCACTTTTCCGTCACGCAGGTCACTCATCGTCGGCTTGCCTATTTCCTCCAAATCACTATAATCGAAAATATCATCTTTGATCTGGAAACACAGACCTAATAAACGCCCGTACTCACGCAGTGCGGCGCGCTGGCGTGGTGTGCATCCTGTACTCTCTGCGCCGGCTTCAGCGCAGGCTTGGAAGAGTTGGGCGGTCTTCTGTTCAATCACCTGAAAATAGCGCTCTTCGTCAATCCACATACTCTGTCCTACGTGCAACTGAACCATCTCACCACTGGATAGACTCTTACCTAACTGTGAAACTATCTCCAGAATACGGATATTACGCACCTCTGCAACCAAACCGATGACTTTGGCTAACATATAATCGCCTATTAGTACCGCCACTTTATTGGTCCATTTGGTGTGTACAGCCGCTATGCCGCGCCGGGTGTCTGAACTGTCAACAACGTCGTCATGAATCAGGCTCGCCGTATGCAGTAACTCTAATGCTACGGCGGAACGCAAGGTCTTGTCTGTTACCGGGTTGCATAGTTTGGCAGATAGTAATACTAATAACGGACGCAACTGTTTGCCGCGCCGCGAACCGATGTAACGCAGTACTTCCTGTTGCAGTTTGTTATCTGCCCGCAGGGCACTCTCTATCATTCGCTCGTACTGTTTCCACTCCGCCTCAATAGGTCGCCGTATGTCTGTCAGTGTTGCCATCTATGTCAAAATATCTATCGTATTTGAATGCCTAAAGTGTTATACACATGTTTCCCTCGGAAGATATAAACTTCGCCGTCTATCAGACATTTAACACTCTTGCTATCTTCGGAACTTTCCATATAAACGTTTTCGACGCCTACTGTGGGTGCCATAAAATCAAATGAACCTAACCCGTTGGAGAGGGTGATATTCGTCACGGGTTTGGACATCAGCAGGTTGCCGTCTGTATTAGCGTGCCAAAGCGTAGCAGCGGGCGTGGAGGCGTCTGTTAGGCCGTTGTTGCCTTCATACGGATATGCCCATCCTGCCGAGGAACTTTTATTGTTGGCGTTTATCAATGTGTAGCGTTTGGAAGAAGACGTATTCACTGCCTCATAAAGCCATGCGTGGGCATCGTAATCAATGTGAAAGAACAGAATGCCTGAGCCGGGCAGCGAAGAGTCCCAACCTTTCTTCTGCCGGTTTTCTACTATGTAGTATTCCGCCTCATAGCCGTCGTTTCGAATCAGATAAGCAACAGGTTCGTCTTCCAATGCCGGCATGTCAGCAACGGAAATGGGTTGTGCCAGTTCTTGCGGTTCTAACCAACCCATCAGCCAACGCTCATGCGCGGAGTAAGAGGCAGGCTGATAACCGCCGCCGTTGTAACACCCGTAATCCATGAGGTCCCATGAATAGACTGTGGAACCGCCGGTGCTTATATAAAAATCAGGGAAACCGAAACAGTGCGAGTATTCATGACATAGTGTTCCGAAAGGCCCGGAACTGCCCTTTAACTCATGCACGGCGCAGTAGCAGTCAACGAGGTATTGTTTGGTTCCGTAGTTTATCGGTAGAGGGTCATAATAGACTCCTGCTTGCCGATCTACCATGTGCTCACTTAGCCACCATTGATGCGGCCAGATGGTGTAGGAATCACCACCGTCATTCTGTCCTTTGCCGGCATAAATAATGAGCAGTTGGTTTATATAGCCGTCGCCGTTCCAATCGTACAAATTCCACTGAATGTCCCGTTTGGTCAACGAGTCAACGACGTCTAAGACTAAATATTGAGAGTTCTCATCATCCTCCGCCGTACTTCTGTAACGGCTACGGTCACCTACTCGCACATATTGTATATCGAATACAAGGTTAAATTGACCATAACTTTGGCTGGAGAAATAATCGCGTGCGGAACCTGTGTATGGTGCTTCGTTCAGATGCTCGGTGTTGAGAATTTTATTCCATTGCGCAATAGTGGCCTGCTCGTCATTCTCCTGAAAAGGGAAGTCGGCAAACTCCGCAAGAACAACCAATTGGTGCTTCTCGCCCGTGAAATAATTACCTCCCGGTCCTCGGTCTTGTTCTCCCGCTGCTCGGTGGAGTGTCCATTCGGGACGATGTGTGCCTCGACGACCTAATAGGGGCAACTCTTGTGAGTAAATAGTGCCGATTATTAATAAGAGACTAAATAATGTGGTGATAGCCTTCCTCATTGCTCGATAAACTTTTGCGCTGCAAAAGTACTGCTTTTTTTTGACTTGTGCAAATTTTTCGGGAACTTCAAGACAAAATATCGACAAACGTGTGCTGGAGGAGGGCGACAAAATGTGTAAAAATTGACGCAAAAGGTGTAAAAAGAGCGAAAGAATGGCATATGCTTGCATATGTCATTTTATTTTTGTATCTTTGCAGTCGCAAAGTGTGTGCCAATGCATACAAAAAGAGGAAATAATCATTTAACGCAATAAATTTAACTCTTATGAAAGCTTTCATGGACAAAGATTTCCTGCTGCAGACAGAGACCGCACAGGAGTTGTATCACAATCATGCGGCTAAAATGCCGATTATCGATTATCACTGCCACCTTATTCCGCAGATGGTTGCCGAGAACAAACGTTTCGAATCCATCGCACAGATCTGGCTCATGGGCGACCACTACAAATGGCGCGCTATGCGTTCCAACGGAGTGGACGAGCGTTATTGCACCGGTAAGGACACCACCGACTGGGAGAAGTTCGAGAAATGGGCAGAGACCGTTCCTTATACTTTCCGCAATCCGCTCTACCACTGGACCCATCTGGAGCTCAAGACCGCTTTCGGTATCGAGGAGCGTCTGAATCCTGAGACCGCACGTGCTATCTACGACAAGTGCAACGACCTGATTGCCAACGACCCGAAGTTCTGCCCGCGCGGACTGATGAAGCACTACCACGTAGAGCTCGTTTGTACTACCGATGATCCGGCAGACTCGCTGGAATGGCACAAGATGGTCAAAGAAGATCCGACCGCAGAGGTACGCATGTTGCCTACTTGGCGTCCGGACGCAGGCATGAACATCGAAGCCGCTACTTGGAAAGCCTACATTGAGAAACTGGCTAAGGTGGCCGGCGTAGAGATCCGCAACTTCGCAGACATGGTGGACGCTCTCCAGAAACGTCATGACTTCTTTGAGTCGATGGGCTGCCGCCTGTCCGACCACGGTATCGAGGAGTTCTACGACGAGCCATATACAGACGCAGAGATCAACGCCATCTTTCAGAAAGCCCTTGCAGGCAAGGAGTTGAGCGTTTATGAGATCCGCCAGTACAAGCACGCTTATCTTCACGCGCAGGCTGAGATGGACTACGCTTCCGGTTGGACCCAGCAGTACCACTACGGCGCTATCCGTAACAACAACAGCAAGATGTTCGCGCAACTCGGCGCAGACACCGGTTTCGACTCCATCGGTGAGTTCACGACCGCAAAAGCCATGAGTCATTTCCTCGACGAAATGAACAGCGAAGGACACCTCGCCAAGACGATTCTCTATAACCTCAACCCGTGTGCGAACGAGGTGATTGCAACCATGTTGGGTAACTTCCAGGACGGTTCGGTACCGGGCAAGATTCAGTTCGGTTCGGGCTGGTGGTTCCTCGATCAGAAGGACGGTATGGAAAAGCAGATGATGGCTTTGAGTAACCTCGGTCTCTTGAGCCGCATGGTAGGTATGCTGACCGACAGCCGTTCGTTCCTGAGCTATCCGCGTCACGAGTACTTCCGTCGTACGCTCTGCAACGTCCTCGGCAACGACATCGAGAACGGCATGATCCCGTACACCGGTTACGAGAAAGCCCGCGTTCAACAGATGGTAGAAGACATCTGCTACAACAACGCAAAGCAGTATTTTAAATTCTGATGATTGGCCATCCCGCCTGCTGCTCCATTCCGGCAGCAGGCGGGAGTTTGTGAATTAGCTGTTCCACACGGCAAAAAGACGGCAACGACACGCCATCGATGAATAGGGTCGTACCGAGGTCGGTACAAGGCAGAATTAAAAACGCAGTTGAAAAATGGCTCAGGCGGAATTAAATATCACGATTGACAAATTATCCGGTAAGATTTATGGGGATAGTGATGTGTATATCGCGCACCGTTATGGAAAAACGGTCATCTCGCATTATCCGCGCTCCAAAGACCCAAAATCCATCACCGCTCACCAGCGTGAATTGAGTGCGGCCTTCGGTCAAGTCTCCAAGCAAGCCAAAGTCGAACTGTCAGATCCGGAACGCCGTGCCAGGTGGCAGGCGCGTTATGACGAATACCGTCGCCTCGCTACCGCCGACCTTGCCTATGCCAATCGTACATTCTTTGCCGCCGCCGATGGTACTCTTTCCGTCCCTGCCGACAAGTACTACTTCACCCTCCGTGGCTTCACCATCGCCCAACTGGCAAAGCAACAAAAACCCACGGAATAAAAAGAGAAAATAAAGAAATACAAAGATATGAACGAGAAGAAATATCTATCTTATTTGAAACAATATCACCAATGGTTGCAAAGCCACAAGGTGAAGGCGCAAGAAGATTTTGCAGAACGGATGAGGTATACCCGAGAAATGCAGAAATATGACAAGAATCGTCTTCTCAACATGTCTGCTGAGGATATCTATGATTTGCTGTCTCCGTTGTGGGCTATGGCTATGTGGGGCAACAAACACTATAAAATAGACAATCTAATCGAAACAAACACCATTGAGCTGATGCGTGCCCAGTTTGCCAATCTGCTCTATGGGAAAGATCCGCTTGCCAAGCGTTGGGATGAGTTCCGTCAGAAGATAAAAGGTGTAGGCCCTGCAATCATGAGTGAAGTGCTTAATAAAGCATTTCCTAATGAGTGTATTCTTTGGAATAGCAAGACCCAAAACGGCTTCACTATCTTGGATGTGCCCAACACTCCCAAATATGATTCCGCAATGGACGGCAAAATGTATGTTTATTTGTCTGAGTGTGGCAAGAAAATGTTAGAATGTGCCAAGAATAACGGCTACCATGATTTGGAAAACCTGATAGCTTTGGATTATTTCATTTGGCAGGAAGTTCAAAAAGACATTGACGAACCGGAACAGAAAGAGGTGGAAGTCCCGAAGAACAAGAAAGAATCCAATTTCGTTCATAACGATATACGCGATAAAATCAAGGAAATCGGTGAGTGTCTGGGATTCAAGGCTACTACAGAAGTCACCGTAGCTAATGGTGCCAGAGTGGATGCTGTTTGGGAAGTTTCTATCGGTAATATGGGCAGAATTATTTATGTATTTGAAGTACAGACTTCCGGCTCAATAGATAGTTTAATCCTTAATCTGATGAAAGCTAAGAACAACAAGGCAGTACAAGGTATTGTTGCTGTGTCTGATGCCGAACAAATAGAGAAAATCAAAAAAGAAGTAGAGTCTCTTTCAGATGTCAATAAAGACATTAAGTATTGGGATTATACAGATGTCCTTGAAGTTTACGAAGCTTTGCAAAAGGCTAATGAAAGTATCAATAAGTTAGGACTTGTGCCTGCAAGTATAAAATAAAATATGATGGAAGATATTATTAAAAGAGGTGTTGAGGAAGGACTCATTTCGTTTAACAAAGACGAGTCCCGCATAACCTATGTTAATCAGAAAAAAGAACGTAATTATACCACTCCCGAAGAAAAGGTACAGGCAAAAATCTTTCTTAAACTGGTTTTAGATTATAATTACCCGGTTAAAAGAATACGCCAATTTGTGCCGGTAACTATGGGACGTGAAGTCAAAGAGGCGGATATTGTGGTTTATGCGGATGATATGTGCTTGACACCATATATCTTAGTTGAATGTAAACGAGAGGAAGTTAGTGAGGCGGAATATCAACAAGCAGTTGAACAAGCCTATAGTTATGCTTATGCGTTACCATCTGATGTGAAGTATGTTTGGGTGACATCAGGAATAAAGTCAGATTATTTTGAGGTAGATAAAAACCAGAACTCAAGGAATCAGTTGCCGGATATTCCTCAATTTGGTGTGGATAATATTGCTACTTACAAATATGTTTATGGAGCCCAATACATACCAGAAGAAAAAGGCAAGCAAAAGTTTTTTGACCTATCCGTTATTGAGCAATCGGATTTGACTCGTAGATTCAAACTGGCTCATGAAGCATTATGGGCAGGTGGGCAACTGAATCCATCAGAGGCTTTTGATGAATTGGACAAACTTATCTTCTGCAAGATATGGGATGAAAGGAAAGCAAGAAAAATTGGTGAACCATATGATTTTCAAATCATTACTGTGCCAAAATCAGAAGAGAAAGATGAACGCAAACGTCGCTTAATTGAGAATGACAATTTATATAATCGCATAAAGGCATTGTATGAAGTAGGGCGAAAAACAGATGCAGAGGTTTTCCGTGATAACATTCGATTGACACCGGAGAAAATTAGAACTGTTGTAGGTTATCTTGAAAGTGTTAATCTTGGAGAAACAGACCTTGACAGTAAGGGGCGAGCGTTTGAGACATTTATGGGATCGTTCTTCAGAGGTAATTTCGGTCAATACTTTACACCTCGTGAGATAGTGAAATTCATTGTCGATGTGCTTCCCATAAAACACGATTCAAAAGTACTTGATACCTCATGCGGTAGTGGTGGATTCTTGCTGTATGCACTTAATAAAGTTCGTAATGAAGCTACAGAATACTATCCAAACTATAAAACGGATGCCAAACAATATGCAAAATGGTATCCGTACTGGCACGATTTTGCGAAGAACAATTTGTTTGGTATAGAGATTAGTGAACAGATTTCTCGTGCTGCTAAAATGAATATGATTATTCATGATGATGGGCACACGAATGTAATTACTTCTGATGGATTGGTGCCTGATTCTACTATTTTTGAGCGCACAAGCAACAAAGGATTTGAGTATGGCACATTTGATTTTATCATCACAAATCCGCCTTTTGGCAGTTTTATTCGACAAACGGAACAAGCATACTTGAAGACATACCAACTTGGAAAAAAGGAAGAAGATTGGTTGGCTGTTAAACCGCTACAGGAAAAGGTGAGGGATAATCAGAGTACAGAGGTGTTATTCATTGAGCAAGATTACAAGTTTCTAAAAGAAGGTGGTTATTTGGCAATTGTGCTTCCAGATGGAATACTGACCAATAGCAGTTTGCAATATGTCAGAACTCAGATTGAAGATTGGTTCCGCATTATAGCTGTCGTTAGTATGCCCCAAACTGCCTTCGCTGCAAATGGCGCAGGTGTAAAAAGCTCAGTTCTGTTTCTTAAAAAGTGGAGTAAAAATGAGACAAAAAAACTTGTAGAGACAAAGAAGAACATTGAAGGTGCACTACTAAAGGAAAGTAATTATATTTTACAACGCCAAAAATGGGATAGTGAAATTAAGCAAAAGCAAAAAGAAAAGGCAGAAGCCATAAAGAACCAAAAAAGAATAACTACTACAGAAGCGAAGCAGACAGAAGAATACAAATCATGGAATTCCGAGTTGCTCGCTGAATATGCTGAGAAGGTAGAGTCTCTAAAAACTTATTTATTGGAAGAGTACCAACACTCTAAGCAAGAAAAATTGCCGGATTACCCTATATTTATGGCGATAGCAGAAGAAATAGGATATGATGCAACAGGAAGAAAAATTTCCAACAATGAGTTGGATATGATTAGTGAAGAGTTAAAGAAGTTTATAGAGTCTAAAGAATTATGATTATACAAGGTATTTTAGATAACTCACTGAATGGGCAGTTGTGTATTCGTGGTTTTGCTAACATAAAAGAGTTGGCTCGTTTGTCTGAAGCAGATTATTCTTATCAAAGAGGATTATTAGATCGCTCAGATATAAGTGATTTCTTAGAGAATCAGACATATTTGTTTTTCCCAGAAGTTATTTTAAGCTATAAATTTAAGTATAAATTTAGTGATAAGAAAGAAGCTCCTTTAAAACTTATACAAGAATGTAAAAAATATAAGTCAAATGTAAGTGGGGATAATACTGAGATTTCGGTAACTTACATCAAGCCTAAAGATATAAATGCTCTACCTGTAAAAGTTGCAGAACTGAAATTAGATGAAAGTATAGAAAAGCCTTTTCATAGAATTGATGGAAATCATAGACTTAATGCAGCCGAGAAGTCCAATAGCGAAAAAGTAAGAAGAATGGTTATTCCTTTTTGCTTATTATTGGGAACTGAATATTATGATGAGGATGGAAAATTAATTGACGGTGGATCAAAAGATTTTGACAAAGATGTCAAAGTGTTTTTCCATAATATTAATACTAAAACAATTCCGCTTACTTCAGAAGAAAATCTGAAAGTAATGATAGATGATAAAAAGAATTTTTCTGATGAAGAATTGGAAGATATTTTTATAGGAAGACATCCAATTCTTACAAGACAACTCATTGATAAAGTTGATCCAGGTATTTTTACTGGAATAAGTCATATATTAAGTAATAATTATCGTACATATTTCAATGACATATTTAAGAGGTTATTGAATGCTCGTATAAGCGAAGAGATTGCAGTGGATAAAGTAGTCAATTCTCTACAAGCGGTTAATCAACTCTATAATGATAATGCAAATCTAAAAGCGAATGATAGCTTTGGATTACTAACAGCTTTTTTATGGTATCATGTTCATGGAATTGATAAATATAATGCTTTTAAGAGTTGGATATTAAATAATCACATCTTTGAAATAAAAGAGGTGAAAGCAAGTTCTATTATTAGAATCTTTGACAAATTGATATCCCAAGAAATTAAAGTGTTTGTTGCGATGCCATATTTTGATGGAAAGCCTGAGATAATAGAGGATTACAACAAAATTTATTCTGAGGTTATTTCTGGTATTGCAAAAGAAAAAAAAGTTAACATCTCTTTATTTCCAATTATGTGCAATAAAGGCGCAACAGGAGATCAAATACAGGATATCATCAATAAAATAAAAGAAGCAAAAATAGTCTTTGCAGATATAACGGATAATAACGCGAATGTTCTCTATGAGATGGGGTGGGCAAGGGCATTGGATAAAAAAGTAATCATAGTTAAAAGAAAGAATAGTAAACCAACAAAGTCAGACATTCAAAATGATACTTGGCATGAATATGACGATAGTTGTCGAGGAACATCACTATCAAGAATAGCAAAAGAAAATATTGTAGAGATATTGAGAAATAATTATGGCTTAGTTTTAGATTAATTATGAGTTTCCATAATCCACATAATATTGATCCGAATAAGGTTTTTCTTATTAATTTTTCTTCATTGGAGGGGAGATTAGATCCTGCCATATATAAGCCACGCTTCCGGTTTATATCGAAGAGTTTCAAAAATGTTAAACTACCAGAAATAGCGTGGATAGATCCGCTATGCATTTTTGATAAGACTAAAGAAGTTTCTTTTATCCCGATGGATGCAATTGACTCTACTAACGGAATCGTAACCTACATGGAAACTAAAAGAGTAGGAGAAACTAAGGGCTTCACACGATTTAAAGAAAGAGATATTCTTTGGGCAAAAATTACGCCATGTATGCAAAATGGGAAATCAGCAATCGCTAGAAATCTCTTAAATGGATATGGCTGTGGTTCAACAGAATTTTTCGTTATTCGTTCAAAAGATGAAAATGTGGTGAAACAAGAATATCTTTTGTTCTTGCTCCGAAATGAAAAAATATTAAAAGCAGCTATGAATTTTTTCGGAGGCTCAGCTGGACAACAACGTGTGTCTCCACTGTTCCTGCAAACATTTAATGTACCTATCCCTAGTATTGAAGAACAGCGTCATTTTTGTGAGTTGCTTAATCAAGCTCAGAATGCTAAAATAAAAAAAGAGCAAGAAGCTGAGGACTTATTACGAAGCATAGATGATTATTTGCTCGGAGAATTGGAGATTCAATTACCAGAAATGAAATCACAAACATTGCAAGACAGAATGTTTGTACTGAATTTCAGTGAAGTAAGAGGTAATAGATTAGATGCTGAATATAATAATCCATTTAAACATGGGGCTATTACTAAGGTGTTTAAAATGACCCAATATCCCACAGCATTATTATCGTCATTAGCAAAAGACATATTTCAGGGGGTGGGAAAAAACGAAACAGATGATACCACTTATATCTTACTAAAAGTAAAGAATATTTTACGAGGAAATATGATAGATTTTTCTGATGTAGAATATGTTAAATCAGTTCCTCAAAATAAACTTCTATTAAGGAATGATATCATCTCGCCTTTTATTGGAGAAGCCATTAGACAAATTAAATTCAGTATATTTAATAAAGAAGAACACAAATATACAGTGGACAATAATACAGGTGTAATCCGTCTAAAAGAAAGTGTTAATGCTCAATATGTATGTGAATATCTTTGCTCTTGCCTAGGGAAAATGCAAATTGAAAGGTTAATTGGGGGCGGTGGTGTGCCTTTCATAGGAACAAGTGGAGCAAAGAAACTCTCTGTTATTATTCCTCCACTTCAAAAGCAACAGGAAATAGTTGACCAGATATCGGCGATTCGGGAACGAGCAAAAACCTTGCAAGAAGAAGGGAAAGCCATCTTGGAGCAAGCAAAGAAAGAAGTGGAACAGATGATTCTAGGAAATTAATAATCATATAAATAATAGCACTATGTCATACAAACATATTAAATTTAAAAATAATCAGGGAATAGAAAGTACGATGTGTTTGGTTCATGAGTCGGTAAAATGTCCATGCTGTCAAGCATTGATGCAACCAGATGTATTATATGCATATAGTTCAATGCATGGAGTATATGTATTTGCACGTTGTACAAATCATAGTTGTGAAAAAACGTTTATTAGTAAATATAAATCAACGGGCGAGACACTTTCTGATGGATATAGGCCGTATACTTTTTCTTCTATAGTTCGAGATGCGGGAGTAGAGACTAAAACATTTAGCGAGATTATTTCTAATATTTCTCCATCATTTGTGCGTATATACAATCAAGCATATACTGCACAGCAACTATCGTTATCCGATATTTGTGGTGTTGGCTATAGAAAGGCAATTGAATTTTTGATAAAAGATTATATCATATCCAAGCTGTCTGATGAAGCCACAAAGGAAAAAATTAAGAGAAAACAGTTGATGCAATGTATAGAACAGGATATTGATGATGCAAAAATTAAAGCAGTTGCAGCTCGTGCTACATGGTTAGGAAATGATGAGACGCATTATGTACGCAAATGGGAAGAGAAAGATGTACATGCTTTATGTACCTTAATTGATTTGACTATTCATTGGATAGAATCAGAAATAGAATCCGAGAGATTATTAAAAGAAATGCCAGAACCAAGGAAATAGGCAAAAATACAATCTTTCACCAAGTAGATAAATAAATGTACACACCGCCGTTTGGCATAACAGATGAGATTTTACGGTTAATATCAATGAACAGCAAAAAGTGAAGAATGACCTACGATGACTACATAGCGCAGCAGCGACAAGCGATGGAGGAAGAACAGACGGATGACTCCTGTTTCCTCACCGCCCAACCCGAAGGCCAATTCGTCCGCGGACACTGATTAAAACAGAAACCAAATAGAAATGCCTGATAACGAAAATATAGAAAATAGAGGCGAGATTATCATTTACCGCGCAGAAGACAACACGGTGCAACTCGACGTGCGCATGGAGCATGACACCGTCTGGCTGACTGCCTCGCAAATGGCGGTATTATTTGGCCGCGATGTTAAGACCATTCGTAAGCATATCAATAATGCATTACGTGAAGAACTGGACAAATCCTTGGTTGTCGCAAATTTTGCGTCTACCAAGAAATATGGTCGTAGAGAAGGCTTTACGCAGCAAAAAGAAGAGGCTATTTATAACCTGGATGTAATTATATCAGTTGGTTATCGTGTGAAGAGTCTACGCGGTGTACAGTTCCGCCAATGGGCAAACCGCGTCCTTAAGGATTTCCTCATCAAAGGCTACGCCATCAATGAGAAGATCCGTCGTGAGCAGTTGGCGGACTTGCGGCAGTTGGTACAGATCGTCGGTCGCACGGTGCAGAGCAAGGCGATTGAGAACACCGACGAGACGCAAGCTATCTTTGACGTGGTGGTGGATTATGCGTACGCGCTGGACACGCTCGATAATTATGATTACGAGCGTCTGACGGTCAAAGAGACGACACCTGAAGAGCGGTTCCATGCGACGTACGAGAACGCTATGCAGACAATTAGTGCGTTGCGCGAGAAATTCGGCGGCAGTACCCTGTTCGGTAATGAGAAAGATGATTCGTTCAAGAGCAGTATAGGGCAGATATACCAGACTTTCGGCGGAAAGGATTTGTACCCGAGTGTCGAGGAGAAAGCAGCGATGTTGCTGTATTTGGTCACCAAGAACCACTCCTTTTCGGACGGCAACAAACGTATTGCGGCTACGTTGTTCCTGTGGTTCCTAAACAACAACGGCATTCTCTATCGTGAAGATGGCACAAAGCGCATCGCCGATAACACATTAGTCGCCTTGACGCTGATGATTGCCGAAAGCCGCACAGAGGAAAAAGATACAATGGTGAAAGTGGTGGTGAATCTGATTAATCAGAAGAACTAAGCCGAGCCAACAACCAAGCATACAATTAATTAACACAAATATTAACCAACTAAATTCATTTAACCTATGGCTAAAATTATTACATTGGGCGAGATTATGCTTCGCCTTAGTCCGGAGGGACAAGATCGTTTCATTCAGTCTGATCATTTCCGTATCATCCCCGGTGGTGGTGAGGCTAACGTGGCTATTTCGTGCGCCAACTACGGCCACGAGGCTTATTTCGTTACCAAACTGCCGAAGCACGAGATCGGTCAGATTGCCGTTAACTCGCTGCGTCGCTATGGTGTGAACACCGAGTACATCGTTCGTGGCGGTGACCGCGTGGGTCTGTACTACTGCGAGACCGGTGCTTCGATGCGTCCGTCCAAGGTCATCTACGACCGTGCTCACAGCGCAATCGCTGAGGCTGATCCGAAAGATTTTGACTTCGACAAGATCATGGAGGGTGCAACATGGTTCCACTGGAGCGGTATCACTCCGGCTATCTCGGACAAGGCTGCTGAGATCACGAAGCTGGCTTGCGAGGCTGCCAAGCGTCACGGCGTAACCGTTTCGGTTGACCTGAACTTCCGTAAGAAACTGTGGACCAGCGAGAAAGCTATCTCTATCATGCGTCCGTTGATGAAGTACGTAGATGTATGTATCGGTAACGAGGAGGACGCAGAGTTGTGTCTCGGCTTCAAACCCGATGCAGATGTAGAAGGCGGCGAGACGAACGCTGAAGGCTACAAGGGTATCTTCGAGCAGATGATGAAAGAGTTCGGCTTCAAGTATGTTGTTTCGACGCTGCGCGAGAGCTACAGCGCTACCTTCAACGGCTGGAAGGCGATGATCTACAACGGCAAAGAGTTCTACCAGAGCAAGCGTTATGAGATCAACCCGATCATCGACCGCGTAGGTGGCGGTGACTCGTTCTCCGGCGGTCTGATCCACGGTATGCTCAAATACCCGGACAACCAAGGTCAGGCTCTTGAGTTCGCAGTAGCTGCTTCGGCGCTGAAGCACACCATCAACGGCGACTACAACCTCGTCAGCGAGGATGAGGTATTGAGCCTCGCCGGTGGTAACGCTAACGGACGAGTACAACGCTAAAGCGCAAGTACGAAGGACAAATGTACGATGTACGAGGGATTTACGATTTTATTTTATGTACGAAGGACATGACGAAAGATGAGTTGAAAGAGCGCTATCGCGTTTTTGCATTGCGAATCATCAAATTAGTTGATGCTATGCCAAATACTATATCAAGCATGGCGATAGCCCGTCAAATCATTCGGTCAGGAACATCCCCGTCAGCAAACTATCGTGCTGCATGTATTGCTAAATCCGATAAAGATTTCCTTAATAAACTCAAAATGGTTGAGGAGGAAATTGATGAGACATCTCATTGGCTTAGTTTGATTATAGACAGCGGTATGTTACCCAAATCAAGGGTTCAAGACCTCTATGATGAAAGTGTAGAGCTTCGGAAAATAACAACCAAATCTATATTAACTACCAAGAACAAGATGGATGCATCCGAAAGAGATAAATCGTAAATAAATCCCTTCGTACATCAATCGTACATCGTAAATTGTTAAATCGTAAATAAAAATAAGATGGCAAAGTTTGATAAATTTCAGGTGATGGCGAAGATTGCCGCTGCACCGATGGTTCCTGTGTTCTATCACAAGGACGTAGAAGTTTGTAAGAACGTGATTAAGGCTTGCTACGAGGGTGGCGTACGTGCGTTCGAGTTCACCAACCGCGGCGATTTCGCACACGAGGTGTTCGGCGAGTTGAGCAAGTGGGTGGCTAAAGAGTGCCCGGAGTTGGCACTCGGTATCGGTAGCGTGGTTGACGCACCGACCGCAGCGCTGTATTTGCAGTTAGGCGCTAACTTCGTGGTTGGTCCGTTGTTCAACAAGGATATTGCGGTGGTCTGCAACCGTCGTTGCGTGACTTACTGTCCGGGTTGCCTCACACCGAGCGAGATCGGTGCGGCTCAGGAGGTGGGTTGCGATTTCACGAAAGTGTTCCCGGGCGATGTTGTTGGTCCGAACCTTGTGAAGGGTCTGATGGCTCCGATGCCGTGGTCGAAGATCATGGTTACCGGCGGTGTGGCTCCGGAGAAAGAGAACCTCGAGAAATGGTTCGCAGCAGGTGTTTACTGCGTAGGTATGGGCTCCAAGCTCTTCCCGAGCGACAAGGTAAAAGCCGGAGACTGGAAATACGTTACCGACAAGTGCAAAGAGTGCTTTGAAATCATCGCGGCTTGCCGGAAATAATGTCTGAAGGACGAAGGATATATGTACGATGTACGAAGGATTTACGAAGGAGACAAAGGACGAAGGTCGCTACCTCATTTAAATCGTAAATAACTCGCGCAAGCGAGCAATCATACATCAATCGTACATCGTACATCGTTAAATCGTAAATAAATTTGTTTTTTATGAGTAAAAAAGAAATTATGACCAACTGGCGTTGGGTCATGTGTGCGATGCTTTTCTTCGCCACCACAGTTAACTACATGGACCGTCAGGTTCTGTCGTTGACCTTCAAAGAGTTTATTCAGCCCGAGTTCCACTGGACCGACTCCGACTACGGAACAATCACCGGTGTGTTCTCTATCGCATACGCTATCTTCTGCCTCTTCGCCGGTAAGTTCATCGACTGGATGGGCACGAAGAAAGGCTACCTGATTGCCATCATCGTATGGTCGTTAGGCGCTGTGATGCACGCAGGCTGCGGTTGGGTAACCGAGCAGATCGTAGGTGTTGCTGACAAGGCTGCGCTGTTAGAGGCTACCGGAACGATCGTGAGCACGATCTCGATGGTGAGTGTGTATTTGTTCCTCTTCTGCCGTTTGATCTTGGGTCTTGGTGAGGCAGGTAACTTCCCTGCAGCTATCAAAGTGACCGCAGAGTATTTCCCGAAGAAAGACCGCGCTTTCGCTACGGCTCTGTTCAACGCAGGTGCGTCTGTAGGTGCGCTGGCAGCTCCGGCTACTATTCCTCTGCTGGCTAAGAGCCTCGGATGGGAGATGGCGTTCATCATCATCGGTGCGTTAGGCTTCCTCTGGGCCGGTATCTGGATCTTTGTCTATGACAAACCGGAAGAGTCCAAGCATGTGAACGAGGCAGAGCTCGAGTATATCCATCAGGACGAAGAGAAGGGACAAAGTGACCAAGTACCAAGTACCAAGGAAGAGAAACAGATGTCGTTTGGCGAGGCTTTCAAGCACAAACAGACCTGGTCGTTTGCGTTTGGTAAGTTCATGACCGATGGTGTTTGGTGGTTCTTCCTGTTCTGGGCACCGGCTTATTTCCAGGATCAGTTTGGTATCAAGGCTTCTGACCCGCAAGGTATTGCGTTGATTTTCACGCTGTATGCAATCGTAACAGTAGTTTCGCTGTTCGGTGGTTACCTGCCGAAGATCTTTGTGGAGAAGAAAGGCATGGAGCCGTATGCAGGCCGTATGCGTGCGATGTTGATCTTTGCGTTCTTCCCAATCTTCGCATTGTTTGCACAGCCGCTGGGTGGTGTTTACGGTCCTTGGGCTGTAGCAATCATCATCGGTATCGTAGGTGCTGCTCACCAGAGCTGGAGTGCGAATATCTTCTCCACGACGGGTGATATGTTCCCGAAATCAGCTGTTGCTACGATTACCGGTATCGGCGCGATGGCAGGAGGTGTAGGTTCGTTCCTCATCAACAAAGGTTCGGGTATGCTCTTCGACCACGCCGCTGAAATGGGCGAGGCCTTCCAGTTTGCGGGCTTCACGGGTAAACCGGCAGCGTACATGATTGTGTTCTGCATCTGCGCAGTCGCATATTTGATTGGCTGGTCTGTAATGAAAGCCCTTGTGCCGAAATACAAGCCGGTTGTGGTTAAGTAACCAAGTTACTAAGTACCAAGTACAAAGTGATATGAAACGCATCCTTTTGTTTATGGTAGCGGGCTTCTTGTCCGCTACTATTGCAAGGGGCGCCGGAATCAATTATAACGGCACGAACTTGCAGGAAAATACCGAGTTCACGCGTACCCAATGCGGAACGCAGAAGAAGGCCACGATGAAGGAAATCAGCGGCTTTGCCTGCTCGCGCACGACGCCCGGTTATCTTTGGGAGCACGGCGATGAGAACTTGGGCTCCGACCGCAAACTCTGTGTTATTCAACCGGATGGCACGCTGGCAATGACGGTGAATATCACCACTCCTAACACCAACCGTGATGACTGGGAAGATATCGCTACCGGAGTTTATAACGGCAAGAACTATGTTTTTATTGGTGCCATCGGAGACAACGACCTCAAATTTAAGGATGAGTATTACATCTATTATTTCGAGGAACCTGCTGTCACTTCAGGCACGCAGAACGTAACGACGCAATACATCCGTTTCGGTTACCCTGACCACAAAGCGCATAACACCGAAACGTTGATGTACGACAATATCGAGCAGGTGTTCTATATTGCCGACAAAGTGAAAGGCGGTGTTTGTACCCTGTACAGCCTGTCATTCAAAACAAACTATGGCACCTCCACCCAAACTTTGACCAAAGTGTGCGAGTTGGGTAGTGGGTCGAAATTCAATTACTTGACAGGAGGAGATATAACGCCGGATGGCAAGTGGATGCTTATCAAAAGTAAACCTTACGCTTTGTTGTGGGAGCGCCAGGGAAATGAGAGTTTGAGCGAGACCGCCAAACGTCTTCCTATGCAGATTGCCGCATATAAAGAGGAAAAGCAAGGCGAGGCAGTAGCTTGGTTGGATGCCACAACATTCTATACCACCAGCGATGATACAAACGACGTACCTATTTATAAGTACGTTCGTTCCAAACCGCAAGGCATAGAGGATGTACATGGGGACAATGTACAATGTACAAAAGTGCTCATGGACGGACAGCTTTATCTAAAGAACGACAAAGTGCTGTACACGGTACAAGGCCAACGAGTCAAATAATCAAAAGTACTGAATAAGTGCGAGAGCCGTCATGGCTTCTACGACGGACACGGCGCGAGTGGCAACACACGCGTCGTGTCTTCCTTTTACACCCGCCTTGGGTGTGCTTGGAGTGGGTTTGAAAACACAACGGAAGAAAATTTCTGTGCCATCAGAAATGCCTCCGCTAATACCGCCTGAGATGTGATTGATGGCACTTCCCGCTTGAGTTACGCCGCTAAACCCGGTGCCGTATTCAAATCCTTTGCAGGCGTTGATACTCATTACGGCAAAGGCTAGATGGGCTTGTAGTTTATCAAAAATAGGCTCACCTATACCTGCCGGCAAACCTTTGATGCGGCATTCGATAATTCCGCCGATGGAGTCGCCTTCCCGTTGGTAAGCTGCTATGGTCTCTGCAAATTTATTCGGGTCGGTTTCCGCGCCTACTTGGATCAATTCCGCATGAATAGAAATGCCTTTTTTTGCTAATTCTTGTTTGGCAATACCCCCGGCCACTACACGTGCAGCTGTTTCCCGTGCGCTCGCTCTACCGCCGCCGCGCCAATCACGAATACCGTATTTCTCTTCATAGACTTTGTCAGCATGGCCGACGCGATAACTATGTTTCAGCCACTCATAATCCTCCGGCCGAGCATCTTTATTTCGAATAAGAAACGCAATCGGCGTACCCAATGTCAACAGTTCCCTTTGTCCTTGGTCCTTCGTCCCTTCGTCCCTTTCCATGACTCCGCTGAGCCACTCTACTTCATCCGGCTCGCGCAACGCACGAGCAGAAACTCCCATCTCCCGGAGCGTCCTTCCGCTTTCGGAAGGAGCGGCCTCCGCCGAGAAAGGTTTCCTTCCCGCTCTCCGCAGCAGTTCCTCCCGTATCATCGCAAGGTCGATGGCAATACCTGCCGGCACGCCGTCCAGCACACCGCCTATCGCTGCACCGTGAGACTCACCAAAAGAGGTAAAACTCCATTTGTCGCCAAACACATTCATAATCCACCGCAAAGGTACTGCTTTTTTCGCAAATATGCAAAAAAATACAGGAAAAATTTGGTCATGTCAAAAAAAAGCCGTACCTTTGCACGCTTTTTTCGCAAAAAGCATTCGCGTTATGCCTCTGGCGATTGCATTAGGCGGTAACGAATGAACGAGTTATCGACCGAATAGTAGTATATGCCTAACGTGTAGTACTAATCCATAAAAAGAAGAAAAGAATGGATTTGTTGAAAGTAGCCGAGCAAGCTTTTGCCGGTGAGAAAAAAGAATTCCCTGCATTCAAGGCAGGCGACCAGGTAACCGTTGGTTACCGTATCAAAGAGGGTAACAAAGAGCGTGTTCAGGAGTTCCGCGGTGATGTAATCTGCATCCATGGTAGCGGTGACAAGAAGCGCTTCACAGTTCGTAAGATGAGCGGCAACGTTGGTGTAGAGCGTATCTTCCCGATGGACAGCCCCTTCATCGAGAGCATCACAGTGAACAAGTACGGTAAAGTACGTCGTGCGAAACTGTATTACCTTCGCGAGCGTACGGGTAAGAAAGCCCGCATCCAAGAGCGTCGCGTTAAGTAAAAAAGGGGTTCGCCCCTTTTTTTGTGACTCTACATTTACCACTGGAGTAATCGTGATAGATTTGATAATAGCGTTCGGAGTAGCGTCTTTTAATATTCGGGTGCAAAAATACTGCTTTTTTTAAGATACATCTTGAATAATCGGACAAAAAGTAAAATTCGCAGGCAAAGGTACGATTTTTTTTTGATTGTATGCAAATAAAAAAAGATATTTTGGAGGAAAAGCAGGCACAAAACACAAAAACGTCCCGACGGACGTTTTTGTGAATGTTAATGCATTATTACCGATTAATTGGCGACATAAATGAGTCGAACGGATTGCCCGCAATGCGCATTGTTCTTGGAGTTATATCCAAAGAGATGAACTGTAAAATGAAGTTCGTAGGGCATACCATTATTCCCAATGCGTGTCCAATACCGTCCTTCCTCTCCTGCTTCTTTGACTGTTTTCCCGTCTCTATATCCGGCGGCAGGCAGGAAGACCGCTCCGTTCGCTTCCATTTTCTCCCATTGTGAGACAGTGTACTTATTGGCGGTATTATAATTGTCCCCGTTCGGATTATTCAATCCGTCGTCGACAACCCCTAATCCTGCGGCTCCGGGTAGTCCTCCTTCAAACTCAAGTCCTTCGGGATTTTGCCAATTGTCGGGCAGGAATATCATACCATTGACCCCATTCACTTTTCCCATGCCATAGCGACTTGCTGAAGCCAAGGAATTGAAATCATCACGCGTCATTGTTTTCCATCTGCCGGAGTTGTCAATTTTACTGCCCCAGTCGGTGAAGGCGGAATAGTCTCCGTCGGTGGTAGAGGAAAAAGTGGGATTATTACCTGTACCCCATCCGAAGAGGTCAATCCAATCGGAATAAGAGCTGCTGATATTTTGGTTGTACGTACCTGTATACTCCCATTGTTTCGGTGCAAACCGCCATTTGTTAGCGGAAGGCTGGTATTGCAGATTACCCTGTGAGAAATAGACTTTTTGTCCATTGGCGAGCGTGAAGATGGCATTTATGGCACCTTCAGGGGCGGGTAAAATATCATTTCCGGGAGGAGTGGTTTGTTGACCAATAGTGCGAACAAGCCGCACAGAGAATCCGATATTGGCATCAGCAAAAGGACTACGCAGCTCTCCTTGATTCTCAAAGGCTGTTACCAGCGCCTTTGAGAAGTTCGGTTGTGCCGTATAATAGGTGGTAGACCAATAATAGCCTTTTTTCCCTACGGAGCTTATGATTTTTTGCGTTCTCTCACCTGCCGCAGGCAGAAAAACGGCTCCCGATTTCTCCAAGCGTTCCCACTCATCGTCCGTATATTCAACGTCATAGAAATTGTTACCGGATTTATAAGGTTTGAATGGTAAATCAGTAGGCATGACAAAATCATCGGGCAACAGTATTAATCCGCCTATTCCATGCACCGTGGCAAATCCTACCAGATTGGCCGCATTATTACGATTGAAAAGGAGGTACGTCCATTGTTTGTTACTCAGGGTGCTCCACATCCCTGCACGGCCTCCTCCATTGCTGATGGGATTATTTAGCCCCCAGTCATATTTAGAACCCGTAATATCGTTTTTACCATTCCCGAGGTAACGTGTCGGGTCTCCGGAATCCATCCACGGGTTCTTGTCTCCGAAGCCGCTTGTGCTCCATCCGAAGAGGTCAATCCATCCGTCATAGGAAGAACTGAGCATTGCGTTGTTGCATTTCTTTTCATTGATGAACACCGTTCCGTTAGCGGCATCTCCCACATAGTCCCACTGGTGCTCGGCGAAACGCCATTTGTCGGCGGAAGCCTGGTACTGCAGATTACCCTGCGAGAACTGGACTTTCACTTCATCACTCACGGAAAAAATACCGGGTAATATACCCTGATTAGAAACAGGATTCACCGGTGCATTAGAATCAGAGCAGGAAACCATCCCTATCGTCATCGCACCAAGCATGAGAAAGAAAAAGAGCTTCTTCATAATACTGTAAATTAATGTTGATTTTAATCAAGAGAGGTGTAATTCGGGTGCAAAGGTACAAATAATTTTTCAATTGAAAAAATAAACGGGTGTATTTTATTGTTTTTTCGCAAAAAACACCCGAATGTTTGCATACATCCAAAATTTATAGTAATTTTGCAGAAAATTTATGTTTCAACTCGAATCTCCATATAAACCGACAGGTGACCAGCCGGAAGCGATCAGGGCGCTGGTGGATGGTCTAAACGCAGGCGCCGACGCGCAGGTGTTGCTTGGTGTTACCGGTAGCGGTAAGACCTTCACCGTGGCGAACGTCATCAAGGAGGTGAACCGTCCGACGCTCATCATGAGCCATAACAAAACGCTCGCTGCGCAGCTATATTCGGAGATGAAGGCATTCTTTCCACACAACGCGGTGGAGTATTTCGTCTCCTATTACGACTACTACCAACCGGAGGCATATATCCCATCCACCGACCTGTATATAGAGAAAGATCTGAGCATCAACGAGGAGATCGACCGCCTCCGTCTCTCTGCCGTAGCGGCACTGCTGAGCGGACGAAAAGATGTTATTATTGTCAGTTCCGTCAGTTGTATCTACGGTTTGGGCAGTCCGCAGGACTTCACGCAGAATGTGATTGAACTGAGACGCGGAATGGAGTTGCCGATGGACACTTTGCTGAAGCAACTCGTGGGCGCGCAATACGTGCGTAATGATATAGAATTAGCGCGCGGGCGCTTCCGCGTGAAAGGGGATACGATTGACATTGCCCTCGCTTATGCGGACTATTTAGTGCGTATTGAGTATTTCGGCAATGAGATAGACGCTATTCTTACAATCGACCCTCTCTCCGGACAAGTGTTAGAAGAGTTTGAGCACTATAATCTCAGCCCGGCAACGATTTTCTTGACGAGTGCGGAACGCATCGCCGGCGCGAAAGAGCAGATAAAAGCAGACCTCGCCAAGCAAATCGATTATTTCATATCCATCGGTGAAGAATTATATGCCAAGCGCATCGAGGAACGTGTCAAATATGATCTGGAGATGCTTGACGAACTTGGTTATTGTTCGGGCGTGGAGAACTACAGCCGTTATTTCGACGGGCGCGAGGAGGGTACGCCGCCCTATTGTCTGCTGGATTATTTTCCGAAAGATATGCTTCTCGTTATAGATGAGAGCCATGTGACGGTTCCCCAGATACGAGGCATGTACGGCGGAGACAAGGCACGAAAGGATAACCTTGTCACCTACGGATTCCGTTTGCCAGCAGCGCGTGATAACCGCCCCTTGAAGTTCGAGGAGTTCGAGCAGAAAACAGGTCAGACTATCTATGTCTCCGCCACGCCCGATGAGTACGAACTGAACAAGAGCGAAGGTATCGTGATTGACCAGTTGATACGTCCGACGGGCTTGTTAGACCCGAAGATAGAGGTCCGTCCGACAGAGAACCAAGTGGATGACCTGATGGATGAGATCAAGACGCGTATCCATCGCGGAGAGCGGACTCTTGTTACCACGCTGACCAAACGGATGGCTGAAGAATTGGATGAATATCTCCGCCGTTACGGAGTCAAGTCCGCTTATATCCATTCGGATATAGATACCATAGAGCGGGTTAAGATTATGGAGGACTTGCGTCGCGGCGCGTATGATGTATTGGTAGGAGTCAACCTGCTGCGCGAAGGTCTGGATTTGCCGGAGGTGTCGCTCGTAGCCATTCTTGACGCCGATAAGACAGGCTTCCTGCGTGACCAGCGTTCACTGACCCAGACCGTCGGTCGCGCTGCGCGCCATGTGAACGGCACCGCCATCCTCTATGGTGACAAGATAACACCCGCTATGCAGGCGACTATCAATGAGACCCAGCGCCGCCGCACTATCCAAATGCGGTATAACGACGAACACGGTATCACTCCGACTGCTATCAAGAAAGATATCAACACCTCGGCTCTCGCATCGCTGTACAAAGATCCGGAAGAAGAAAAACGCCGTGTAGAAGAGGCTATCCGTGAGAGTTGGAAGACCGCCGAATGGCAAAAAATGAATATTCAGACCCTCACCAAAGCTATCGACAACAAACGCAAACAGATGTTAGCTGCGGCGAAAGCGACAGACTTCGAAATGGCCGCGAGGTTGAGAGACGAAATGATAGAGATGCAGAACCGTTTGCAGGCTCTTGAAGGGTGATTTTCAATCATTATAGCGCAAAAATATTCTGTTTTTCGTGCAAAATGCAATTTACTCTTGCGTATGTGAGAAAAAAATTGTACCTTTGCACGACTTTTTTGTGGGTCTTATAATTAACCGGTCGCAAACGGCGGCCAAAATTGAAGAAATTGATGAATATTGTAACCAAAGAGATTGCTCTCCCCGATGGACGAGTAATCAAACTGGAGACAGGCAAGTTAGCCAAGCAAGCCGACGGCGCCGTGATGGCAACACTCGGCAACACGATGATTCTTGCTACTGTCTGCTCCGCCAAGGATGCAGTGCCGGGCACTGATTTCATGCCCCTCACTGTAGAGTACAAAGAGAAATTTGCGTCTGCAGGACGCTTCCCGGGTGGTTTCACCCGCCGCGAGGGTAAGGCATCGGATTATGAAATCCTGATTGCACGTCTGATTGACCGCGCCCTTCGTCCCCTCTTCCCTTCTAACTATCACGCAGAGACGTTTGTTAACGTCACCATGTATTCGGCTGACGGCATTGATATGCCGGAGTCTATCGCCGGTTTGGCTGCAGGTGCAGCATTAGCATGCTCGGATATTCCTTTCGAGGGTCCGGTGAGCGAAGTGCGTGTGGCACGCGTGGATGGCAAGATGGTGATTAACCCGACTTTTGAGCAATGCGAGAAAGCAGACCTCGAACTTATGGTAGCCGCTACGTACGACAATATCATGATGGTAGAGGGTGAGATGAAAGAGGTGCCGGAGAGTGTTATGCTCGAGGCTATCAAAGCTGCGCACGAGGCCATCAAACCGCAGTGCCTGGCTATTGATGAGATGATGAAGGCTTATGGCAAAGAGACCAAACGTGAGTACTGCCATGAGGTGAACGATGACGAACTCAAGCAGGCCGTTCATGATTACAGCTACGCTCGCGCTTATGCGCAAGCTACGGCTGCTGACACCGACAAGCATCACCGCGAGGCTATGTTCTCACAGATTTGCGAGGACTTCAAAACGGAGAAGGCTGATTATATGGCATCCCGTGCAGAGGCGCTCGGCATCGATATCGACGAGGTAGCGGCACTTGTAGATCGTTACTATCACGATGTAGAGAAAGAGGCAATGCGCCGCGCCGTACTTGATGAGGGCAAGCGTCTCGATGGTCGTAAGACGACCGAGATCCGTCCTATTTGGTGCGAAGTAAGCCCGCTGCCCGGACCTCACGGTTCGTCTATATTTACTCGTGGAGAGACGCAGTCACTCAGTACCGTTACACTTGGTACGAGTCGCGATGAGAAAATCGTTGACGAGGCTCTCATTCAAGGAACGGATAAATTCCTGCTGCACTATAATTTCCCGCCGTTCTCGACGGGTGAAGCAAAAGCACAACGCGGTGTAGGTCGTCGTGAGATTGGTCATGGTAACCTCGCTTGCCGTGCGCTCAAAAACATGATCCCCGAGGACTTCCCTTATACCGTACGTGTTGTATCGGATATCCTTGAGTCCAACGGTTCCAGTTCAATGGCAACCGTTTGTGCCGGTACGCTCGCTCTCATGGATGCAGGTGTGCCGATGAAGAAACCTGTCAGCGGTATTGCGATGGGACTTATCTCTGAGAACCAGGGAAAGAACTATGCCATCCTGAGTGATATTCTTGGTGACGAGGATCACCTCGGTGACATGGACTTCAAGACCACCGGTACCAAAGATGGTCTGACCGCATGCCAGATGGATATCAAGGTGGATGGTCTCTCTTATGAAATATTAGAGAACGCGCTCGCACAGGCGCACGAGGCACGTATGTATATCCTCGGTAAGATTTTAGAGTGCATGCCAGCTCCGCGTGCTGACCTCAAACCGCACGCTCCGCGTATCACCTCTTTCTATATTCCGAAAGATATGATCGGTGCTGTTATTGGCCCGGGTGGAAAGATTATTCAGGGTATCCAGGCTGAGACAGGCGCTGTTATCTCTATCGACGAAGATGAGCAAGGCGGCAAAGTAGAAGTGGCTTCCAACAACGGCGAAGCAATGGCTGCTGCCATCGCGAAGATTAAAGCAATCGTTGCCCTGCCGGAGGTAGGCGAAGAGTATGACTCGGTTGTTAAATCGCTGATGCCTTACGGATGTTTCGTGGAGTTCATGCCGGGTAAGGAAGGTCTGCTGCATATCAGCGAGATTGACTGGAAACGCTACGAGACGATGGAGGAAACCGGTATTAAAGAGGGTGACCACATCCGCATCAAACTGCTGGAGGTAGATCCGAAGACCGGTAAGTTCCGTCTGAGTGCCAAAGCTCTGAAAGAGAAACCCGAAGGTTACGTAGAGCCTGAGCGTGGTCAGCGCCCCGAGCGTCGCGCTCCGCGTCGTGAGGATCGAGACGGCGCACGCCTTGAGCGCGGTCCGCGTCCCGAGCGTCGTGGTCCCCGTCCCGAGCATCGCGATTAATGCGAAAGGACAATAATAAAAAAGAGCAACTGAAAATCCCAGTTGCTCTTTTTTGATCTCTAACCTCTAACCTCTACTTCTCCTGTTTTTTCTTCTTCCGCTCAGGCCAGTTGAAGTCTTTCTTCCAGAGGAAACCGAAACCTTGTATGGTTGATGCCTGACGCAGTGAATATTTATCCACCATGTGGGTATATCCTTTCATACGCAACTGACCATCTTCCGTGAGCAATACCTCTACATCCAGGTCTCCGAAGAACGGTTGGTTGGAAATGTCGTTATAGCGGTAACCGACATTACCATTAATCACCAGACGATCGACCGGTTGCAACTGGAACTGTGCCTCGTACTCTTGCGCTGAACCGGCTCCCTCTCCTTCGGTACGGATGGCTACACCCAGCGTCAGCATGTTCGTCAGTTTGGACAGCCATGCATTAATCTGACTCGTCACGGTGGATGAGAGCAGTGAATAGGTGGAGTTGAGAGTTGCGTATTGAGCAATGCCCATGTAATCGGGTGTGAAGAAACGCCCGAAGACAAGCAGGTAAATCACCTGACGCATCAGCATCTCATCGGTATTAATCACTTGGCGTATCTGCTGCTGGATAGCCTGGTCGCTCTGCGGGAACTCCAGTGAGAAACTAAGCACAGGACTATTTAGGAGACCGGACAGATGCAGACAGGTCAACACAGGGATGTTACTCCGTGAGGTGGCCAGTTGGTTTGCTTCATCGCCGAAGAGGTCTTGCAGATTAGCCACTACACGATGCTTGGCCGTCACATTCAACTGCGGGTTCGTTGCATTGCCGGAGAAGACGATAGTGGACCCTTCACCGATAGTAAACTCTTTACGGATTACATTCGCCACAGTGTAGGACAGTGTACCTTGGTCTATATCATATGTCCCCAGCAGATGCACATCGCCGGTCTCGGTGTCATAGGCCAGACTGAGTGCGCCATTCCCGCGCGCCTGAATCATGTCGCCGTTCCGTTCGCCGAGCACTAACTGGAAGAGTAACTGCGGGTTCACTTCGATATTCAGTTTGAGCAGACATTTGCCGGCACGAACGAAGAGGGTGGTGTCCACTTCGTTTTTCTCCTCTATATCGATATTATCCAAATCCGTCTCGCCGCTATGTAGCGTATCCTTTGGTAATTTATCAAGGTGCTGTACAAAATGGATGAAGTTCGACTCATAAGCATTCGCCACATTATCCACGCTCAAGCGGAAACGACTATTACGCGAGGTGACCGCATCGGCAGCAACTAAGATGTCCCGTTCATCTCCCGTCACATCTACATGCCCCGAAGCATAAACATGACCTTGAAGCATCTCGCCCTTTTTTTCCGAATCGAAGACAAGCGCATTATGTGCATCGACATGTATATCCAAATTGAAGTCTCGGAACTGGTCATGATAAACACCTCCGTTCACTTCCACGGCATTACCTTCTGCGTCCGTCAGATGAACGTTCGGGAAGAGAATGGCTGTTGTATCCATGACGATGGTGTCATGCGCGATGGTGTAACGTGCGCCTGTCCATGGGAGTGTCAGTGAGGCGTTCTCCGCCGCGCAGCGTAATAGCACATATACTAAGCCCTTACGGCCGCCGACAATCACTTTGCCAGTACCATAACCGTCCAAGTCACGCAGCACGGTCTCCGTCCAGTGGTTGATAAACTCCAGCGGCACAGAGTCGGCGTCCATATTCAGTTCCCAAACACCCGAACCATCGAACAGCGCCTTGCCGTCCAGATTGACCACTTTGCGCGTCGGCCGCATCACATCGGCATGGAAAGCTAACGAGTCGCGTATATGCAAATCTACATCCGCTTCGCCGAAATAGCAGTTGTTCAGACCCATCGAATCGACATGTATCTGCGTTTCTATCTGAGGTTGATGCAGTACGGACGCTATATGCGCTTTACCGGTCAGCAGACCGTTGAACATGATTGTCTGAACGGGCAGCACGAAGGGCACGACGTATGATGCGTCTATTTTCCGGAGGTCAACGGAAAGCGTGTCTTCTTTTCTGGGCGAGGCAACGCCGTGTGCCTGCAAGTGTTGTCCGCCTCCTTCGAAGAGGAAGTGGTCCACTTGAATGGCGGTGTCGGCAGCACAATAGGAAATATGACTGTCGCCTATTGTATAGACGGAGTCGCGCAACAGTAATGTGCCCGGCAGAACATGCAGGTCTATCAGCGGCTTTTTATTGTACCTCGAGAAATGCGTGATCATCTGCAAGTCTCCGCCGTAGTTGCCCGCTCGCTGGGCGGCTAATAATGCTTTCAGACGTTCCGTGCCGGATAACTGCGGATTACTGAAGAGCGCGTGTTGTAACTCGCGCGGAGTCAAATCGCGCCATCCTTCCGGCAAAGCCGCATCGATGTCCGCTTGGCGGCGTAGGGTTACCTGCGTGAGCAATGTGTCGTGGAAGGCGAGGGTAGAGAAAATCGTATGCATTTTCATCGCCTCTGCCGAGATGGACAATGACAGGCCTGAACCGGAAGCGCCTTTATGGCGTAACGTATCCACGGTGCTCAGGTCGATTGTTAAGTCATGTACAGGAGTGCTTTGGGCTCTGACACCAGGCGCGAAGAAACGCATCGCCAGATGCGGTTCGCTTCCTGCCTCTATTTTTGCCTCTGCCCTCATCGTTGGATGGTCACTCAGCGTGACAGGCGCCGTGAACAGACGTTGTATATCGCGCAGGCGCTTTCCGTCCGCGCGTAATGTGAATGAGACAGGATGCCATTTTTTCTTCGGCTCGTCAATCGCCGTAGGTAAATAATGATGCAGTACATGATGAAGTGCCGGAACAATATCTCCATAACGGAATGTACCGTCCATCTGCGCTGTCAGGTAGTCACTTCGTAGCGTGATGGCTTTGTTGCTGTTGGCGCTGGCTGATGCGAATAACTGCATCTGTTGCATGAGTATTGAATCTCGCGGCGTAGCAACGAACAGCGAGTCGATGACCATGTATCCGCTCATACGATCCACTTCAACGCCGTCCAGATCTACAGCCATTTTGAACCGTGAGCGCACGCCGTTGCCTAAGGCGGCTATGCCTAACGGAGCCGAATCGAAATGACGGCAACGCAAATTGAAATTGATCTCGGGGTTCACATCGTGCAAGTCCACAATACCATCGAAAGCCATGCTTAGATGCGGGTCGTTGATATCGAATTGGCCTTTGTAGCGTTTCGGTTCGATACGACCGTTGAGGTGCAGGTCTTCGTACGTGTAGTTATTGTAGGTCAAATCGCGCACGTGTGCCTTGAAATCTCCACGTACGACATCATCGTCTATCGTTCCTTTAGACTGCACATCTATCGTGGCCGATCCCAGTGCCGCGTGTTGCAGCAAACGACCTAACTGCAGTTTGCGGCCCACTACACGCGCATCATAATTGATATGCTCGAAGGTTGAATCGCTGCGAACAGTTCCGTCTGTGGAGATCGTACCTAAGGCGGTGCGGAAAGCGCCATGCAGCGTCATGTCATGTAATTTACCCTCCGCGAGACCGCGGTAATGGACAGTACCCAGACGATGCAATGCCTGAGGCAGACGAACCGGATTGCCTTGGAGTTTGGAAAGGAAGTCCTGCAACCGCGCCGCGTTTGTCTGCACATCTTTCAGATTGGCCCGCACATACGGATTACTCAAATCGGGCAGGCCGACAGCACTCACATCGCCTTCTAACAGCGTGCGGCCGTTATAGTCCAAACGGATATTATCAAAGGACAGCGAGTCCAGTTTGCCGGATAATGTACCGGTCAGACTGACGGGCTGCGTGAGGTTTTTCACTTGCGGAACGAAGAAAGAAATGTCCGATGGTGTCAGGTCCGCCTGATGGATATCCAACGCGAAAATGATGTCATGCGCGGACTCGCTTAAGTATAATGTGTCGCCCGGCGGGAAATGAACATCTATACCGCTCATGTCCACAAACGAGTTCGGCAACTGCGCTGTCAGCGTAGGCATACTGAGAATAGTGTCGTTGAAGATGACCCGCGCATCCAAATCCTCCACGATGAAAGCGTTCTTTTCGTGCTCACTATTTCGCGTCACTTTTCCTTTCAGTTCGCTTATCTGCGCATCAATCTCGTTGTCCGTCAGGTGGTTCAGGTCCATTCGCGCATGCGCAAGAGCCATCTCTAAATCCTCGTACTCCAACCTCACATTATCCAACTGAATATCCTGTACGCTGATTAGGCTTTTGAGCGGGCTCTGTTCCTGGGGGGTCTCTGATTTCAGCGAATCGATTAGGAATTGGAAATTCCATTGTTGTCCGCCTTCCGCCTTCGGATTATCGACTTTATACACCTTTCCCACTACATCCTTCACATGCACATGCGAGAAAACGATTTCGTTGCGCTGCAAGGCAGAAGGCTTGAAATGGGCATAGAGTTCGCCTATATACGCCAAGGTGTCTTGTTGCTGGTCTTCGAGGTACACATCTTTTAATGAGAGTCGTGCCGGGAAATGATAAGAAACGGCTCCGACCTGTGCGCGTGTCCCGAGAGTGCGTGAGAGTTCAGCGGTAGCCAATCGCACGGCGGCTGTCTCCACTTTGTCGCTCATTAGTGCGGCTACGAGCATCGCGCCCACCAGCAACAAGCTGGTGAGGATTACACCTAATATGTACAGCACTCGTTTCATTACGCGTATAATCAGCCTGCAAAAGTAGTAAAAATATTTGATATATGCAAATATTTCTTTTATTTTTAGCTCTAATTTGCCTTTTATTTGTTCTCCAGCCCGGAGAGGGTTTCTTGCTTCTTTTGTTTTTGACTTAAAATATATCAAAAACAGTATATATACGTAGTATATATACTATATAAGTGCAAAAAATGCGTTTACTTGCAAAAAAAGGGCTTTTATCTTATGGCTATCTTATGGGTATCTTGTGGGTATCATATGGTAAGGATAGGGAGAGGATAGGTAAATGCCCATAAAATCGCAGTATTTTTAATTGATTACGTACAGTCGCTGTATTATGTGGCTATTTTTTACAATGGAACAAATATGTGGGTGTTTTTTTTACAATGGAACAAATATTTGGGTATTTCTTTACAATGGAACAAATATTTGGGTATTTTTTACGGAAAAATGCGTGCGCGCTTGCGTATGTCATTTTTTTTTTGTAATTTTGCAGCCAAGTTGGTGCAAAGGCCCTTTCCCTATAACGGTTTTCCCGTACGGGAACACTTAGTAGTCACCAAAGTGTGTGTCTGTGTTGGAAAGTGGTACGCATGGCATCATTTTTGCTTTGACAGAGCGAACGAACATACAAAAAAGATATGAAAAAGAAATTATTTGTAGGCATGTTGCTAATGGGCGCGATGACGTTGTCCACGTATGCTCAGCAGTTGCCTGACCCCCATTTTGAGAATTGGTCTGAGAAATTTAAGGGTGACCCGCAGCTGAAAGATTGGCACGGTAGTAACGTGAGCCAGATTGGGTCGAAGTTTACGTTTATGTACCAGAAACCGGGTCGTACGGGCTATAGCGCTTATGTGACCGATCGTACGATAGGTATTCCTAAGTTGAACCTTGGTGCTACAGGTCCGGGATACATGTCGCTGGGTGTGCCTTGGCAGTACTTGAAAGGATTGAACCTAAACGGAGCCACAGCCGGAACAGAAGGCGGTATAGCATGGAAACACCGTCCGGATACAATGGTCGTGTGGGTAAAACGTGTCGGCCCGGCAACGGATAAAGAGGATTTTCATCTCCTTTTCTACTCCTGGATCGGTACGGCGAAGAGTAGCCATTACAAGAACAAAGTGGGTGGTTGCACCGAGACCGAGCGCGTTAATGAAGAGAGTGATATCCGTACTGCGACGGATGGCAACGAGTGCGGTGTCGATCAGCCGGTTAAACAAGTAGCGGAGGGATGGTATCGCGCTCGCGCTACGTATAACGACTGGACGCTTATCAAAGTGCCTATTTTCTACAAGAACAACGGCCGTCCGACAATGTGTAATGTCATCTTCTCAGCAGGTAATTATCCTGCCTTCCGTGCTAATGACGGTTTGTACGACAAGAACGCATTGTATGTGGATGACGTGGAGTTGATTTACTCTTCGCGTATCGACAAAATGCTGGTGAACGGCAAGGAGTGGAAAGAGTTCAAACCCGATACAGACAAAGAACAAACGCTGAAGATTCAGGGAGATAAAGTGGAGTTTGCAGGCTACCGCGGTATTGGAACGCTGACGAATATCAAAGGAGAGCGTGCGCGTTTCAACGGACGTAAACTGGACAGCCAGGAAATGGTTGTTACACCGGGTGAGATCAATGGCAAACCGTGGGTTATTACGGTCAAAGCTGACGATGGAAGCAGCACACACGTGTACAAGGTGAAAGTTGAAAGGTGAAAAGTGAAAGGGGAAAAGTGAGTTTTGATCATCTTACCATATTAGACTGGACGATACTGGGTGCATTGTTAGCATGTGCCTTGTTCCAATGCTATTGGTACGCGCGCTACTTGTGTGCGCCCGCTCGCGAGTTAAGAAGAGTACGAAAGAGGAAAGAGGAAAGTGGAAAGAGGAAAGAGGAAAGTGGAAAGAGGAAAGAGGAAAGAGAGGAAGGCGTCTCCGTTATTATGGCGGCGCATAATGAGGGATATAACTTGTCTCACTATCTGCCGGTCTTGTTGGCGCAGGACTATCCTACGTATGAGGTTATTGTTGTGGACGATGGTTCAGAAGACTCCACGCGTGAGGTTGTGGAGCGCTATATGACGCAGGATCCCCGGTTGCGAATGACGTTTGTTCCTTATGGTGCGCGTGTGCGCTCAACGAAAAAACTGGCACTCACGCTGGCAGCCAAAGCGGCGCAGTACGATTATCTTTTGCTGACAGACGCGGATTGTTGTCCGGAGTCTAATCACTGGATAAGCGAGATGATGAGCGGTTTTATGCTCTCTACGCAAAACTGCCAGACATCCAAAGATATAGTACTCGGTTTCGGGGCGTATTTCTATGAGAAAGGGCATATCAACCGTCTTGTCCGTTATGACACTTTGTTCAATGGCTTGCATTATTTGGGTGCCGCGCTCTGCGGACATCCGTACATGGGCGTTGGACGCAATCTGGCATACCGCAAGTCGCTGTTTTTCGGAAGTGGTGGTTTTACGCATTTGATGGATAACAAAGCAGGGGATGATGACTTGTTCGTCAATCATACCGCAACGCGCGACAACACGGCGGTGGTGCTGAGCCGCGATGCGTTCACATGGTCGATTGCCAAAAAGACTTTCAAGGAATGGTGGCAGCAGAAACGTCGTCATCTGTCAGTCTCTCCGGCTTACCGAAGTGAGACCAAAAGCAGGTTGCTTGTTGAGCCTCTTACCCGCGGGTTATTCTATGCAATAACGATTGGATATGCGGCTTATCTGCTGCTGAACTTTCAACCGGCAACTTTTTACTTGCCACTTGCAATCGTTTCAGGCCTGTTTTTAGTCCGCTGGATCATGCAGACGGTGATGCTCAATGTGTCCGCCCGCCGGATGGGTTTGCATACATTTAATATGTTTTCCATCTTGTGGTTCGATATCACCCTTCCGCTTGTCTCGTTATACATGCTCGCCGTTCCCAAACGGCATCCCAAATGGTAACAAAAGAAACGTGAAAAATAACTACATATTATGGCAGAACAAAAACAATTATCAATTAACATTGCCCCTGACAAACAGCAGGGCGTATTTGCAAACTTGGCGTTGATCGCTCATACGCCTACGGAGTTTGTGTTGGATTTTGCGCAACTGATGCCCGGCGTGCCTCAGGCCAACGTGGTGTCCCGCGTAGTAGTTACCCCTGACCAGGCGAAGAAGATACTTGGTGCGCTGCAGAATAATATTGGTCAGTACGAGAAGAAATTCGGACCAATCCAACCTATCGGCGGTCCGCTTCCGGGCAGTACACTTCCTCTGACCTTCACAGGTGGAGAAGCATAACGCTTCGCGTATTTGGAATTTGTAATTTGTAATTTTTAAAATTTAATACACAATGAAAACATTCCCAGCTTCGCAGTTAATCATCAATGCTGATGGTTCTGCATTTCATTTGCATCTCAAACCGGAGTTCTTGGCCGACAAGATTATCCTTGTAGGAGACCAGGACCGTGTGAACATGGTGGCTTCTTTCTTTGATGAAGGTTCCATCGAATGTGACGTACAAAGCCGTGAGTTTCATACCATTACCGGTAAGTTCCAGGGCAAACGTATCTCGTGTATCTCAACGGGTATCGGTACGGATAACTGCGATATCGTGATGAACGAGATAGACGCGTTGGCAAATATCGATTTTGCTACTCGTACAGAGAAAGAGAACAAGCGTGTACTGGATATCGTTCGTGTCGGCACATGCGGCGGAATGCAAGAGGATATTCCTCTGGGGACGTTCCTTGTTTCGCAAAAATCTATCGGTTTCGACGGTGTGCTCGCATTCTATCATGACCGTGACAAGATAGCGGATGTAGGCTTTGAGAAAGCGTTCGTGGATTTTGTGGGTTACCCGAAGAAAGCCGCTGTGCCGTATGTAGTAGCCGCTAATCCGGAGTTGGTGGACCGCATCGCCAAAGATGATATGATGCGCGGTTGCACCATCGCAGCTAACGGTTTCTACGGTCCGCAAGGACGTGTGCTGCGTGTTGATTTGGCAGTACCGGACATCAATGAGAAGATTACCGCTTTCCGTTACGAAGGTCAGCGAATCACCAACTATGAGATGGAAGGCAGTTGTATTGCCGGTCTGGCGCTTCATATGGGCCACCGCGCAATGACCGTTTGCTGTGTTATAGCCCAACGTAAGATTGAGGCTGCGAACACCGACTACAAACCGCGTATCAAAGAACTCGTGAAGACTGTATTGGAGAGAATCTAATGAAGAACGAAGTTAATCGTGCCTTTATGACTAAGAAAAAGTATCTTATTATTTTGGCAGCGGTATTATCATTCTTTGCTTGTCAGAAACAAGAACAACAATCCTTCCAATACAACGTGGATAAGTTTTATGATTTGGAGATTCTCCGTTACGATGTGCCGGAGTTCGACCAACTGACACTCCAACAGAAATCGCTCGTCTATTGCTTGAGCGAAGCGGCATTGTGGGGGCGTGATATTTTGTTTGACCAGAACGGACGTTATAATCTGCGTATCAGAAGAGCTTTGGAAGCTCTTTATGTACGAAGGGACGATGTACAATGTACGAAGGCGGAGTGGGAGGCCTTCGAGCGCTACCTCAAACGAATATGGTTCTCCAATGGTATTCATCATCATTACAGCGAGGACAAATTCCTGCCGGAGTTCAGCGAAGAGTGGTTCATCAACGCCTGCGCTGAAGCGGGAGTGACGTACGACGAGGAGATTATCCCCGTTATGTTCGACCCGGCAATCATGGCCAAGCGTACCACGCAGCAAGACGGAGTGGATTTGGTACTCTGCTCTGCCGGCAATTATTACGGTGAAGGCGTGCGTCAAGTAGAGGCGGAGATGTGGTATTATGCGCATAAGGACAACTCGCCCGAGCCCCTTTGGATAGGTCTGAACAGCCAACTTGTGAAAGACGAGAACGGGCAGATTAAAGAGCGCGTTTACAAAGTTGGTGGTCTGTATGGCGAGGCATTGGAACATGTGGTTTATTGGCTCAAGGAGGCTCTCCAATATGCCGAGAACGATGCACAACGCTTGGCTATGGAGAAAATGATTGAGTTCAATGAGACGGGTGACCTCAAGACGTTCAATGAATACTGTATTGCATGGGTGAAAGATCTGGAGAGCCGCGTGGATTATGTCAACGGTTTTACCGAGACCTATTCCGACCCGCTGGGTATTACCGGTACATGGGAATCGATGGTTAATTTCAAGGATTTGACAGCGACCAAGCGCGCACAGCTTATCTCTGAGAACGCACAGTGGTTTGAAGACCACTCGACCACTGACCCCAAATACAAGAAAGAGAAAGTCAAAGGCGTGACGGCAAAGGTCATTACGGCCGCTATTCTTGCCGGCGACTGCTATCCCGCTACGCCTATTGGTATCAACCTGCCCAACGCTAACTGGATTCGCAAGGAGTACGGTTCCAAATCCGTCACCATCGATAATCTTATGCACGCCTACAACGAGGCGGCGAAGGGAAACGGCTTCAATGAAGAGTTCATGATAGACGACGAGATTCGCGCAATCTATGAGAAATACGGAGCCCTTTGCGGAGATCTCCATACCGACTTGCATGAGTGCGTCGGACACGGCTCAGGGAAACTGATGCCGGGTGTGACCAAAGATGCGCTCAAGGAGCATGCTTCTACTATTGAGGAGGCGCGTGCGGACTTGTTCGGTCTCTATTATCTGGCGGACCCGAAACTCGTGGAACTCGGCCTGCTGCCTAACATGGAGGCATATAAAGCCGGTTATTACCAGCAGATGATGAATGGTGCTATGACGCAGCTCGTCCGTATCGAGCCGGGGAAAGATATCGAAGAAGCACACATGCGTAACCGCCAACTCATCGCCAATTGGGTGCTGTATCATACCGATTGTGACAAACCCGAAGTGGAGATTGTTAAACGTAATGACAAGTTCTACCTCCAGATCAACGACTACGAAGGGCTGCGTCGTTTATATGGTAAACTACTTGCAGAAATCCAACGCATCACTTCCGAAGGCGACTATGCCGCTGCGAAAGAGATGGTGGAGAAATACGCCGTGAAAGTAAACCAAGACCTCCATAAGGAGATTCTGGAGCGCTATAAGAAACTCCACCTTGCACCCTACAAAGGTTTTGTCAATCCTGTTTATACGGCTGTCCGCGATGCAGACGGTAACATCACCGATGTAAACATCGACTTCACGGAAGGCTATGTAGAGCAGCACCTTCGTTACAGTCGTGACTATAGTCCATTACCTTCGGTAAATTGATAATTGCTAATTGATAATTGATCATTCGACTACCAATATCGAAAAGTATTGCCAACAGAATTCTGTTGCTGCAGGCAATTCATGGAGATCCGCTTATGCGGGTCTCTTCGGATATGCCGGATGATGTCATCATCCTTCATGATGCGCTGGAGACACTGCGCAAATACGGCCATAAACCAATATACACAAGTCCGCATCCGTTGCGGCTGTATCTGGGTAACTGCGGAACGGCTTTGCGCTTTTTGCGGGTCCATCTGCAGATGTGTTATCCGGGCGAACCGATTGTATTGGAGGGCGACCCGCGGCTCATGGAGCGAGACGGCAAACCCACTTCTCAAACCACCTCTGCCCTCATTTTGCATGGCGTAGAAGTGCCCGTCGAGCCCGACGAATCGCCCTATATCACCATGTCCCGCCGCATAAAGGATTCCTACAGCGAGCTTCGCGAGCGGTCTTACAGCGAAGCGGTCTTACAGCGAAGCGGTCTGCTGGAAGCCGACTGGTCGGCTGCGGCCTTTTGGTACGAATACGTAGCGATACATGGCGGCGAGGTGTTGTTGGAAGGGCTGAAGGAGGATAGTTTGCAGGGCGACAGAGTAGTGGCGGATATCTATGCCCAGCATTTCGGTGTCCAAACAACCTTCACACCCGAAGGAGCCATCTTACAGTCCGAAGGACGGTCTTATAGTCCGAAGAACGGTCTTACAGCAAAGCGGTCTTGCAACGAAGTGGTCATTGACTTTGTCAATATCCCCGACCTCTATCCGGCAGTGGCGCTTACATGTGAGCGGTTGGGACTGGAACTCAAGGCTACGGGTACAGAGCGGTTGAGATATAAGGAGAGTGACCGTCTGGAGGCGGTTCGTCTTCATGAGGTGCGCAACGACCATCGCATGGCCATGGCGCTGATGGCCGCGGATTATATAAAGCCTAACCTGAATGAGTTCTATGACCGTCCACTGGACGCTCAATCGGGCGAAGCCCTTCATCCTGAAGGGAAGGAGATACAAACCATCATCTCTAAAAGTTATCCTAAGTTTGTGGAACAATTGTCGAACGCATCTCGTTCGCATCGTGAACGTCACTATTCGGTTGGAGAATTTTCTGTCTCCCACATAACTCCTATCAAGGGAGTCAATGACGAAGGCAAAGGGAAAAAATATGCCCTCTCCAAACTTATCCATGCCGCAGACACAGAATATATATGGATGCATGACGATGATGTGGAGTGGCCGAAGGTGATTATTTGTGATTTGCCATTGGTCATTGGTGATTTGGATTTGATCATTCTGCCGCTCCGAATGGAAAGCGCTCATGGGGTGGGCTCTTCCCTCTTAGAACGCCTGCAAATAGCCGAATATGCGGCTATACAGGAATTAACTATGCGGATGGCGAAAAAAGGTCATGCAGTCATGTGCTCCGGGGCCAATCTGATAGTCAAAAGAGAAGTATGGTTGGCATGTGAGGCGGAACTTCATCCGGAGATACCGAGTGGCGATGATATGTTTCTGTTAGAAGCTGTCAAAAGGCACGGGTTTACGGTAGGTGTGATTGATGAACCCGACTATACGGCTATTGTTCGTCCGCAGACCACTTGGCGTGCATTTTTTAGACAAAGGATGCGCTGGGCGGGCAAAGCACCCAAGTATACGGACAAGGATATTATCCGTTGTGGTGCGCTCGTCGCTGCGGCGAATATACTGCAACTCCTCTGTCCGCTGATCATTCTGATTAAGTTTCCAATTGAATACTCTTTTATTAGGAAACGACTAACCCCTCCTTTCAGGGAGGGGTCAGGGGTAGGCTTTTTCTTCGTAGCCCTGCTACTTGAAATCGTTTATCCGATTTACCTTCTTATCTCTCTTCTCGGCGGACTTTTCTCACGCCGCGCATGGTAGCGTAGGCAGCGGCTAAGAGGATCATCAGCGGCCACGCCACGTCACCTACGGGAACAAGCGTAGGGAAGGGAACATCAGGCAACGCAGGCTCGTCTTTTTTTGCTCTTGCCGGTCCGGAAGCGCGTGTTACGGTGCTTGCCAGTTCATTGGCGTTGGAAGCGCCTACTTCTGTCACGGCATTGAATGCCACCGGCATATAGATCACTCCACTGTACGCGAGGTTCTGAATGCCGCGCGCATTGTTGTTTCCGCTCGTCATGGCTATACCTCCGCCATTACCGCTTCCGCTACCGATAGAATGCACGTTGGCACTACTGGTCTCATGGAGGCGCATCGAAGTACTGCCCATTTTTGCCTTTGGCATATCGCTATACGCAGAGGTATAAGTTACAGAGACATTATGCTGCGCATGCATCGGAATGATAGCGCGGTTCGACTTAGCAGTTGTAGGCATCTCCGCCGAAGATGTTTTAGACTGCAGGGCTACAATACCAGGATTAGCAGGTTTTGTTTTCTTGCTTGTCTCAAACATCGACTGTCTAATGACGCAGAACCAAATGCCGGCCAGCAGTATTCCCCCAAGAATAAAGAGGGACTTATATGAACTTATGGCCTGTTGAATCTTATTCATGATCGTTGTGCTCCTTTCTGATTATTGATTCAACAAAAGTTTTCCGGTAATGTCATATACGCGTTTGCCGCGTAAGATCAATACCTGCCCATTGATGAGTAGTTTTCTTGGGGCATCCGTTGCGTCAATATTACCGATATCGGTAGGAACTTTGTGCCGATCAACGGTAAGGTAGAGCGTGAAACGAGTAGTGTTGTCATCCCGTTCCGAAGAGAACTCATATGGACCTGCTGCCTTTAAATCATGCTCTTTTTTAGCAATAGCATCATACAAGATAGCCGTTTGAATATTATTCACACCATATTTATCCTCCAAGGTAATGGTGTACATCCCTCGATTGGCCGCAAAGTAATTCAATGGAATACCTGCTTCTGCACTGGCATCAGGTAACGCGTTGAAGGCCATTTCACCATCATTGTTGCGACTGGCAATAACTGGTTTCGTGCTGACAATCTCATATTGATAATATTGATTGCGCCATTTCGCAAGGTCGTCCATCATGTCATAATTGTCAGTAAAACGATCATTAACTAGGAATGTCGTCTCATCTTTCTCATCCATTATATTGGTAATGGAGATAGGAACCCATACGATTTCATCTGCTGGAGCATCCATGTATTCTTGAGGAGCGCGGCGCACAGGAGACTTGCGTAGATTGGATCCATTCGTAAACTCAACATTCAGAGGCGCCCCTGCTGTCGCTCCGTCAATTTGGACGAAGTATGCCATAAACGGATCCAAAGCATCTTGCGTTCCAAGGGCTACTTGTATGTAATTATCAAATCCATAACCGCCTGCCTTTGTAGGAATAACCACATAGCGGAGACCTCCGGAAGTGTCTAACTCATACAAGCTGGTTGTACTATTAAATACCAATTCGCCCACCGTGAGACAGGTCGGAAGTCCAGTCGCGGCGTAGTCGTTTAAGTAAGGATTACCAATCATGTTCCATCCCAAGTGGTTCGGAGCAACGGATGTTTTAGCGCCCCATGCATTAACGGGAACAGTGACGGCACTACGATCTTTATCCAGAGTGGAAGCGTCTAATGGGAATCGCAGTTCGGAGAATTTGTGGCCCTGCAATGTGTCAACAGCCACAATATATCCTTTTCCAGCCTTTATCTCTCCAGCAGGAACAGTCGTCCAGTTAGTAGAAGTGCTCTCGTCGCCCGTAGCACGTACTGCACCATTGTATTCACGTAGCCACCAATCGGTTCCGTATACAGCGGATTCTCCATTGCGGTGTGTAACATCTGCTGTGTTCCAGTCATATGGCAGAGATATCCAGTACCAGCGTTTGCCTGTCATTCGTTTATCGAAAAGGATATTAGTGTTCCTACGAGTAAAATTAGGACTCGCTAACTTCGCACGTGGAACAACGTCTTCTCTAGAACGCATGATGAGTTGTTCTATTGCTAACTCTTTTGTGCCGTTGATATTGAGCATACCGCCTGGATATATTTCAATATTGCGTACTTCTTTTACTGCATTAGCATCATCGTTAGCTTCAAGTGTTGCGCCTGCTAATATGGCCACATCACAAGTTTTGCAAACCTTTTTGCCCAACTTCGGCCCAGTGAACAATGCATCAAGAGTGGTTTTTGTACCTTCCTTAACAATAATAGGTACTTTATAATTAACCTTCGCTAGTGTATCCGTACCAGCAGTATTGGTCACGTATATACGCATATTCTTGCAGGCATAATCACTTAGGTCTTCCAACGCAAGCGAGTATGTTCCGTCTGGCTCTTTGTTAAATCCTTTAAAGTCAGAAATTACGCTTCCCCAATTAGAATAATAGCTGGCATAGTTATATTCACCAACATCTGAGAACATTTCTCCAGAGTAACAATCTGCGTCACGATTACCACCAACAGGGGCACCATTCCACTCTGTTGCTAAGGTCGCAAATACAGCGGTATTGAGTCTGACGGCATCACTACCATCCTTAACGGTATTTTTACGCGTCAGATAGTAGCGGTTGGTGCTAAGAGGGATACTTGCGCCTTCCGGTAATGCCCAATATCCTCCTGGGTCGTCATTTAGAGGCGTCTCCGCATTTCCCTTAATGGTATATTTCTCCTTGTCGTAGGTCTCTTTAGGAGTTCCTCCTGCTGTAACCATTTTGATCTTTCCATTAACAACCGGTCCGCCCTCTGTGGTAGTGGTTGGTTTCTTATTCGTCTCAACATAGGTGGGCCACTCTGGTTCTTCTGCAGTCCCGGCGCCAAACAGGTCAATTGGATACCATCCGGCTTTGCCCCATGCTGTAGAGTCGCGCTCCAAAATCAATGCATCATCACCATTGAAGACAAATTGGTTGTTGCCGTCTGCATCTTTTTGGTTGTAGTTTATATAATTACCTAAGCAGTACCAATGCGGCACTTTGCCGTCGGCCATATCATCATAGTCATAAAACTTATTGTCAATAGTCATGTCAATACAGCCTCGTAACGTTGCATTGTATGTGGCAGCTGCACCACTTCCTTGGTTGTTGGACCAGAAAATTATTTCCGTGAATGGAGGCATCTGGAAATCCGGGAAGTCTACTCCTAATTTGGAGACATCCTTCAATTCTACATAGTTTAGATCTCCTTTCTTTGTCGACCATCCGATATTAGTATTCTTCTGAATATCGCCACCGCTTGCCCTAACACGTATTTTTCTTAAATCTATATATTCTTCTGTTCCGTTGTAAAGAGCAAACAATTTCATGTTACTGGACGCTTCGAAGTATTTGGAGAAGAATATATCTTTTGCCGGTTCTCCGGTGATGCCGACATCTAGAGTGTCGATAACGAGTTTAGAGTCTCCGTCAATATCGTGCTCAATAATAATCTTATCATCTTTTGTCACTTCAACTACATCCATGGCAGGGACGCTGACGGTGAGGGTGTAGGTTATGTTCACTGCACATACATTATCCGGATCGTTCGTGTCATCCAACACTTGCTTAACGGTAATATCTGTTTCACCTTCCACACCAAGAATATGTACAAGTCCATTGGATGCATTAACCGTAGCAATAGCAGTATTGCTAGACGTCCATTTTTGTTGTTTCGTATTTTCTTTTGTGTATTGAACTTCATTGGTAAAGTCGGTGCTCTTAGTATTTTTGGATACATGATTACCCATTTTAAATGATGCCCCAGCAGTTGTACACGCTTTACAATCAGTAGAGGTACTATAAGTCACGCTTTCAGAGCTCCATGTTATACTGAGTGAATTGATGTATACCGCATCGCTCGCGCGGATACCAACGTAACTATAGTTGCCCACACTTGCGGCATCTAAAGATGTGGTGGAACCTTTACTTATGGTGCCTAGCGATGTGCCATAAGTACTTGAATTATATAGTTCGTATCCGTCTGTGTATGGGCTATTGCTACCATATACTATAATAGATCTTCCGGCCTTAGTGTTGCTATTCCAAATTACTGCTACTGTCTTCAGAATACCTCCGGATGTTGTTGAGACAATACCGACACCTTTGTCGGATTTACTATTTAACTGAATTACATCATTGCCATAAGCGCTACTTCCTGCATATCTTGCAGGAGAAGTTTTTGCAACATTGTCGAAATCTGTATAGGAATTATCAGTTGCCTCCAGGTCAGAAGCCGTAATTGCGTCCGTTGTTGTACTGCCACCACTACCTCCGCCTTTGCGATAAACAGCATAGTATGTACCATTTGCGGTGGCTTGGGTTACAAACGTGGGGGCGGAGGGTTGATTGACATATGTGTTGTTATACCATCCCATAAACGTCCATTCTTCACAGGGTGCTACGACTGATGTGGGTAGAGTATAAGGATTCTTCACCTCTCCTAAATCTTCCGTTACCCCATTGCGCGAAAGTATAACATGAATCGGAGCAGTAGTCGTGGTGAATGTTCCCTGTACAGCACAATCACTGCCGCATTCCGGAGTAATTGTATAGGTGTACTCCGTATTCGCTGCTAGACCGGTAATCTCGGTCGCACTGGCATAAGCAGCGCCCGCCGCGTAAGTCCCGCTGTAGCCAGCTCCGGTCAATGTAAGAGTGTGAGAGTCTGCTGTACCATCGAATTTGATTTTTGCACTATTATGGGTAATGTTGGTGACTTTAACATTCAACGGCATACATGCTTTTTTCACTTCGTAGAACTTGACAATGGATTGTCCTCCGGTGGTTGCAGTATAATTGCCAAAGTGTCCGGTTGATCTATAACGAACAAGACGCGTGTCTGTTGCGGTTGCAGCATCGTGGCTTTGAATCGTATAGCTTTCGTTGTCCTCGGTGATTAAGAGCCATTCAAACAATTCGCTATCGGTATAGTCCGTGTTCATGAATTCATTGCTATCAGAACCGACGGCTTTGAGATATTTTCCGGTCGAAGAGCCTTTGAGGCGGACAGCCGTGCCATGGTCTCCGTATCTACTGGTTTTAACTCCTTCTAAAGTATAGAGGAACGCTGCTGGAACGCATTTCACTTTCCCATCGGAGAAAGTTACTGACTGTGCCTTGCGAGACTCAGTGGTTGCTGCCATATTGGCAGGCATCGCGAAATCACCACTACTATTAGCTACAATAGCGAACTCTGCTGGCAGACTCCGACCGTGAATGGTGACAGTTTTGCTGTCGGCTTCTGCTTGGGTGTCGCTGAGTGTCAGTGTTGCATTTCCGGTAGATCCAAACGCACCTGGGCGATATTGTACGACTACTTCGGTGTTTAGTGTTGCACCGGCAGTGATGGCCTTATTTGTCCACCCTACTAAGGAGAACCCGTCTCCACTTATAGATGCGGTGAGCGTAGAAGCATTCTCAAAACTATAAGCTGATACAGGGATTGATATCTTGACACTTTGATCTTTGGTTGAAGTGATATAATACTCCGCTTCTACCGCTATCGTTGCGCCGCAAAGAGTGATATAGTCGGAGTAGGAAACGCTTGTGTAAGTAATAGATAAATCTCCAAGACAGATTGGGTTGGAAAATAAAATATAACCAGTTGTGCTTCCTCCCGTCACGTCTAATGAAAAACTAGAGACGCTAGAGAAAGCCTGTGATGCTATTGCTCCATCTTTAGAGGCTGAAGTGTTGTAGTATACAGTTCCGGTCCAATCGCCTGCGCTAGCATTGTATATGGACGATGCACTAATATTTGTTATTGCACCTGGTAAGGCGGTGCTTATAGCAAGATATCTACTATCACTCACCTTTCCTACTTGCATCCAGCCTGATGTCGCGGATTGAGTTGACTTAGTGGCAATCACTGTACAAGAGTAGTTGTTTACTCCGTCAGTGAGATTGAAAGTTTTACTTGCGTACCCTGAAGATATGCTTGAAACAGCATTCTTTAGTGTGGTGGTGTTGGCTGTAACAGTACCACTTGCACCTCCAGGGGATGCTTTCGCCCAAACAGCATTATAACTCTTGTTGGCGGAAATAGTGGTAGATGCATCGATAAATGTAGGCGCAGAACTGGTTTTTGCACTAATTGTGCTTTCTGTCCATCCCATGAAAGTTTTGCTCGTCAAATCGCACGCATCTTCGCTGGAAAGGGTAGGAAGGGTGCCAATAGCATCGCCATCGTAGACTTCTTTCCTTTCGCTGGTCAACTCCGCTCCATTGTTGTAGAATTTAACGGTATGTTTGGTGTTTTCAGCAAACGTAACATTAATCGTTGTGTTGGCACTAATATTCGACACGGTACAGGTGTTGCCGGAGATAGTGCCGACAGAGCCTCCGTCGGTAGAGGTGACAGTTGCCAAATGCCAGTGAGTGTCAGGAGTAGCCGTGACTGTTGTAGATGCATTTCCGCCATCAATACAAACGGAACCGCTGCTGCTCAAAGTAAAGGAACCATGCTCGGGGTCGCTGCCCTTTGTGATGGTTATGGAGCTGGAACAAGGGGTTGCATCGGAAATACAAATATCATCCAACCATCCGCGAGCACCAGATTTTGCTGCGAACGTAATCTGCATAGTAGAAGCAGTGGCAGTTAGAGTCGCAGAATGATTGCCCCAACTTCCTTGTGATAAGGTCCCAGATGAACTGCCCGCTGTAATCGTTGCTCCAGTTGCGGATAGTGTAAATGTACAACCATCCGATCCCCAATCTGCAGCCTTGTAATTTAAAATATAAGTCGTGCCGCTTATAACGCTGATAGATGGCGTCTGAGCAGTTCCTCCTTTATTGGTACGAATACATTTATCGCCTTTATATCCAGTAGAATATGTCCAGCCGGAATTGTCAGAAACTACAGCAGGACTTGACGCTACAGTACCGTTCCATCCTCCACTATTACCTCCGGTTCCATCACACCCATCCCACGTTTCAGAGAAGATACCTCCGCAACTGCCTCCTCCGCCACCGGTGATAGTGTATGTGGCAGAAGCAACTCCAGAATTGTCCATGTCGCTTTTTGTAGCAATAGCTTTGATAGTCGTTGTGCTACTTACAGAGATGGCGCTGCTATATTCCGTACTAGATGTAGTCGGAGTGGAACCGTCGGTCGTGTAATATACAGTTGCTCCAGTTGTTGCACAAGAAATAGTTACCGATTGCGTAGAAGAATATGAGCCCTCTGCGGGAGAGAATGTCGGAGTGGCGACGGTAGAGGTTCCTCCACTGGTGTAAGTTATTTCTATCTTTTGCAGGCGGCATGTGCGAGAAACACTCCACTCATAACTTGTCGCATCTGGCGTTACAGTCTGTGGAGTAGTAGTATTGCTAGAAGAAAAAGTGTAATCAGAACTTGAAAAAGTCAGTGTAATGCTGGCAATAGTCTTAGAGGAAGAGATAGAAAAAGAGCCACCATTATATACGCGCAGACCTGTCCCTGCGTTGTAATATTTAGGATCGTTGCTTCCTCCCTTTGTAGCGGTCCAACTGGAGTATGTATCAATTGTTCCAGATGTGACAGTTTCCGCATTAGAGTATCCTTGTGCAGAAAAAGTAAATGTTGCATCTGCTCCCCATACATTAACTGCGAGGATGGTAGCGAAGAATAAGGTTAAAAAACGTTTAATGGTTGTCATATTGGTTTGTGATTTATATTCTTTTGGGTGGAGGAGTGGTACCCCTCGGAGGGTATGCACTCTTGATAAAAGTAGGTTAAAAGTGCCTTAAACCCTCGAAAAAAGTCCGTTCAGTGTGTTGCCTTTTTCCTTCAAAGGGTTTTCCCGAAAATGGGAACACTTTCACTTCACGTATATATGCGTGCGCATTATGTGCGCAAGGCATTCAGGGAGCAAAGATACGACATTTTTTCGACACGCACAAATAAAATGCTAAATAACATGTAATTATTTTTCATTTTTAACAAAAAGGCCATTTTTTGAAAGATAAGTAGATAAACAGAGATAAACCCGCTATGCGCGATAAACATATATACTCCGTGCTCTACCGTGCCCTTAAAAGTAAACTTTTAGGTCTGGTCGGTGTTACGCTGCCCGCTACATCCTCCTATTCGAAGCCAAAAGTTACTTGGCTTCTCCACATCCGAAGGATGTATATGCCCTTTCCATGAATGCTTACAAAAATGCATGTTCTGGGACGGCATAGGCTCCCCGCCCGCCTGTCCTATTCGAAGTGCTAAGTCACAGCACTTCTCCATGCTTTCAAAAATGACAAAAATATATTATACACAGCGTTGCACTACACAGCTGCTACGCCTACATAAAAATTAAAAAAGAACACGCACGTGTGTGCGCGTTCCTTTTTATTTTATTAAAGATTAGAGGGTTAGAGGAGGACGGTCAAGACCTATAGGACGGCAAAGGCCTACAGGACGCGACGACGTCGCTATAGGTTAGACTACTCCGCTGAAGCCCATGAATGCCATTGCCAGCAGACCGGCGGTCAGCAGTGCAATAGGTGTTCCCTGCATTGCCTTCGGCACTTTCGCCAGCGCGAGTTGCTCACGGATACCCGCGAACAGGATGAGTGCCAAACCGAAACCTAATGCCGTTGCGAAAGCGAAGAGTGTGCCTGTCAGCATGCCATGCTCTGCGCCCATCGGCAGTTTTTCTGTGCCGTTAGCTACCAGAATAGCTACACCGAGGATACAGCAGTTGGTCGTGATAAGCGGCAGGAAGACACCCAGTGCCTGATAGAGTGCCGGACTTACTTTCTTCAGCATGATCTCAATCATCTGCACAAGTGCAGCGATGATGAGGATGAAGAGAATAGTTTGCAGGAACTCCAGCCCCCAAGCCACCAACAACATTTGCAGCAAGTATGTAACCACCGTAGCGAGCGTGAGCACGAAGATAACCGCTGCGCTCATACCTATTGCGGTGTCGATTTTCTTACTTACACCCAGAAACGGACAGATGCCCAGGAACTGGCTCAATACGATATTATTAACGAATATCGCAGAGATGAAAATTAAAAAATATACCATACTATTAGATATTTGTCATTTGTGATTTGTCATTTCTTCTGGAGCTTGTTGATGATGGCCATCAGATAAGCGAGTGCGATGAAAGCTCCCGGTGCAAGAACAAAGACGAGAGCTCCGTAATAGTCGCTGTAGAGATGGAAGCCGAAGATAGCTCCTGTGCCGAGCAACTCACGGATGGCACCGAGCAGGGTGAGCGCCAAGGTAAATCCAAGACCCATACCGAGTCCGTCCAGAGCGCTGAGGCCTACGCTGTTCTTCGCAGCAAAAGCTTCGGCACGGCCGAGCACAATACAGTTAACTACAATCAGCGGGATGAACAGACCCAGCACGTCATAGATAGCCGGCAGGTAAGCTTGCATCACCAGTTGTACCATCGTCACGAAAGTGGCGATGACCACGATAAATGCCGGGATACGTACCTTGTCCGGGATGAGGTTCTTGAGCAGCGAGATCACGGTATTTGAGCAGACGAGCACGAACATCGTCGCCAGTCCCATGGACATACCGTTGATAGCGCTGGTCGTCGTAGCCAGCGTCGGACACATACCGAGCACGAGAACGAAAGTAGGGTTCTCTTTCAACAGGCCGTTGGTGAATGTTTTTAATGCGTTATTCATTTGTTACCTCCGTTTCTGTTTCGGGTTCAACTTTTTCTGCCGGTTGCAGTTGACTGGCGCCTGTAGCGGCTTCCGTTCCGTGGAACTCCGCGTACGCCTGGTTGATAGCCTTGAGGAAAGCACGGGAAGAGATAGTAGCGGCTGTGATAGCATCTACGTCTCCGCCATCCTTAGACACCTGCAGATTGCCGGCTTTGCGGCCGATGATATTCTGACCGGGTTTGTCAGCGTTCTTAAACCAGTGTACCATGTGTGAGCCGAGTCCCGGAGTCTCTTGGTGCTCCAAGATTTCATAGCCCAGGATATTACCTTCTTGGTCAAAGCCGACCATCACGCGGAACTGACCTCCGAAACCGTCTACTGCCGTCTCGATGGCTACGCCATCTTCATGTCCGGCGAGCACGGCTTGTTTAGCCGCCTCTTGTTTGGCCTTTTTCTGCGCGTTGATATTTTCCAGCGTCAGGATATATACGCCTGCGAGTGCGCCAGCGGCTACCATAGAAATGATAACGAGGCTGAGCACCATGTTCTTGAATGAACTTTGTAATTTCTCCATAGTTGTACCTCCTTATGCTTTTTTAGGCTCGCCGAAACGCTGCGGGCGGAATTTGTTTAACAAAGGAACGCACGCGTTCATGATCAGTATAGCGAACGACATACCTTCCGGGTAGGCACCCCAAGTACGGATGACCATCATGATGAAACCGATGCCGATGCCGAAGATGATTTTTCCCCACGCGGTCATCGGGCTTGTGACATAGTCGGTAGCCATGAAGAACGCACCGAGCATGAGACCACCGGAGAGGAGTTCATATCCTACATACTGACCGGTAGTCATAGCCTCCGGCAGATTGCCCGTCCATCCGGTTACAGCTGCGAAGAGCGCTACCGTAGCGATGATAGAAACAGGAATGTGCCATGTGATGACGCGTGCGCAGATAAGGAACAGGCCGCCGAGGATGAGTGCGAGTGCGCAAACTTCACCGAGCGAACCGCCCATAACACCCAAGAGAGCATCTTTCAATGCCGGCAGTTGGTCAATAACGCTACCGTCACCGGTTTTAACGATGTGCTTGAGGAAATAGAGCGGGGTAGCGCCCGTTTCTGCATCTACATAACCGGTGGCAAAGCCTTGCGGTGTGGGCCACGTGGTCATTTGTGCAGGGAAAGAGATGAGCAGGAAAACACGTCCTACGAGCGCGGGGTTGAACGGGTTCTGTCCCAGGCCTCCGAACGTCATTTTACCTACGCCGATAGCTACTACAGCGCCGATAAGAACAATCCACCAGTCAAGATTTGACGGCAGGTTGAAAGCCAGCAACAAGCCGGTTAGTACAGCCGAGAGGTCGCCGATAGTCTGGCGTTTCTCCTTAAGCAGGAAACGGCTGATGACATACTCGGTGCAAACGCAGACGAGCACGCTGATAGCCGCTGTAATCAATGCTCCCCATCCGAACTCAATCACTGAAACTACATAAGCAGGCAGCAGTGCGAGAATGACCAAGAGCATATTCCGGCGGACGCTGTCACCACTATGGGCGTGCGGAGCCGGAGATGTAATCAAATGTGCCATTATAATTTACGATTTTACGATTTACGATTTAACGATTTATTTTTTCTCGGCAGCGGCTTTCTCTGCAGCAGCTGCGGCAGCGCGTTCGCGCAGGATAGCCCCTACTTTGGCTTTACCCGGGCGGATGCCATCGAGTAAGCGGCGGTGTGCAGGACAAGTGAAGACGCAGCAACCGCAGTCGATGCAATCCATCACGTCGTGTTTCTCCAACTCATCCCACATTTCCAGTTCGCTCAGACGACTGATGAGGTAGGGCTCCAGACCCATCGGACAAGCCTGAACGCACTTGCCGCAACGGATACAGTTCTCTTCTTCGGGACGGATGCTCTCAGCCTCAGGCAAGAAGAGCAGACCGCTCAACCGTTTGTTAGCCGGCATACCTTCGATATGATCCATCGCGCGGCCCATCATCGGACCTCCTCCGATAATCTTACCCGTGTCAGCAGGTACTCCGCCCGCGAGGGCAATAACTTCCTCAATCGGCGTACCGAAACGAACACTGTAGTTGCCCGGTTTCGCCAGATGTTTGCCGGTGACGGTCATCACGCGATTGATAAGTGGTTTATTCTTCTGTACCGCCTCGTATACGGCATATATGGTAGCCACGTTGTCCACTACGGCACCCACCTCAATAGGCAGTGCTCCGGAAGGAACCTGACGACCGATACAAGCATCGATGAGCTGTTTCTCACCTCCTTGCGGATATTTGAGTTTGAGCGGCATGACCTCAACACCAAGCGCAGCGTTGGCCAGTTTCTGCATATGCTCAATCGCATCTTTCTTGTTGTTCTCAATACCGATGATGGCGCGGTCAACTCCCAGTGCTTTCTTGAGAATCTGAATACCAATCATGATCTCCTCGCCATGCTCGAGCATGAGTTGATGGTCGCAAGTCAAGTACGGCTCGCACTCTACACCATTGACAATCAGCACCTCCGCTTTCTTACCCGGAGGCGGCAGTAACTTCACATGTGTGGGGAAACAAGCGCCTCCGAGACCTACTATACCCGCAGCGGCAATCTTATCAATGATGGCTTTGGGCTCGAGGGTACACTGGCGTACCAGGTCCGGTGTGCGGTCAATCTCCGGCAACCATGTGTCACCTTCTACATCAATGAAAATGGCCTGCATCGGTGCACCCCACGCGTCTGTGGCAGCATCGATTTTGGTCACTGTACCGCTAACCGGCGAGCATATGTTCGCACTCACGAAGCCGCCGGCCTTCGCCAGCAGTTCGCCTACTTTTACTTTAGCTCCGACTTCCACAACAGCCTGTGCCGGTGCTCCGATATGCTGAACAAGCGGAATGATCGCCTGTTTGGGCAGCGGGCACTCGACAATCGCTTTGTGCGCGGAGAACTGTTTGTTATCACGCGGATGAACTCCGCCTAAATGAAATGTTCTCATAAATTCATTTACAATTTGACGATTTACGGATTACAATTTCTGCGCCATGGCGATTAAGTTGGGGAACGCAGCTTTTGGCGTAGCCAATGCTTTGATTTTCTCCGCGATAACGGGGTCAAAACCTTTCTTGTCTCCACTTGCTACGGGTGCCGTTTCCTCGGCCGCCGCAGAAGGCGTCAAGATTTTCTTCACTTCTTCCATTGTCGGATCGCCGCCGACAGGGCAGGCCAGTCCTTCAATACCTCCCGCTTTGACACAAGCTTCCGCAAAATTGCGGCATCCTGCAAATCCGCATCCGCCACAATTGGCACCCGGCAGCACGGCCGCCACCAAGTCAATGCGCGGATCTTCCTCTACCTTGAAGATCAGGCTGACGATATACAGCAGCACCGCGGCTACCAGGCCCGTCACACCTAACACTCCCATAGAAATCAGAATCAGATTCATGTTGGTTGATTTTAATTGTTTTTAGTATGTTAATTTAATATTTGACTTCGAGTTGCCTCCCTGCTTATACTTTTCTTGCGGTAAAACTGAACTGCGTCTGCAGCCGGTGCTTGAAGACGCTGAGGCCGATATAATAGAGCGCGATGGCGCAGAGGGAGAGCGTGCCGATAACGGCTTCGCTCCAATCGGTAACAAAATCCAGAATAGTGATAACACCCAGCATGACGATGAACGGCAGAATATACGCCAGCAGTATAGCTCGCCATGCCAAGCGCTCGCGAACCATAACCTCCACCCGGTCGCCCGCTTTCATAGGCTCGAGCATGATAACATCCATCTCCTTGCTTTGGCTCTCCGCCGACATACACATCGATTTGGCCTTGCATGCCGAGCATGCGCTGGTCTGTATAATCTCCACGTGCGCCTTGTTGCCATCCGTGCTGAGCACCACTCCCGTATGTCGAATTAACTCGTCCATAAACATAAAAAGCGTGCAAAGGTACGAATAATTTTTTATATACGCAAGCGCGCACGAACATTTTTATGAAAAAGTATGTCGTATGTAGATTTTTTTCAAAAAAATCAACTGCCGTCTTTTGACTTTCAATTTTTTATTGTACCTTTGCATGCTAATTTTGATGTATTATGCCCCGACATTCAACTAAATTTGAAAATATAACGGATAATCGTCCTGCGGAGCGCGCCATTCGAGTGGAGAAAATGGGTGGCTGGGAAGCAGTGAAGCAATTCTTTGCCGATCGCCGAACACGGATGATTATCGGTGTTCTGCTTCTTACTTTTTCCATCATTGCCCTTCTGGCGTACGTCAGTTTCCTTTTTACGGGCACGGCGGACCAGGATATCTTGTCCATGAGTCGTCCTGACCGCCTGGCGAACCGCGAAGCGGTAAGGAATATATTAGGTTTGCCGGGAGCTGCACTGGCGCAGTTTATGATTGACGGCAGTTTTGGTTTCGTGAGTGTGTTGCTGGTCTGCATGATCGGTGTTTATGGATTGCGTTTGATGCATGTATTCCGGGATATCCGCGCGATATTCATTTTCTGCAGCGGTGTTTTCTGGACGTTATGGGGCTCTGTAGTGTTGGGTTTCGCTCAGCAAATGACTCATCTGGGCGTTTTCCGTTGGGGCGGACGTTTCGGTAGTTGGGCGGCTCAATGGTTGTCCAGTTATGTACAGGTGACGGGCACTATACTGTTGCTACTGGTTGTATTGGTTATTTTCCTGATTGTGACTGACCCGCGTTTCATCGACCGCTGCAAAGCGTTCGGTGAGTGGTGCGCGAATTTGTTCAAGCGGAAACCGAAAGAAGAGCCATCCGTCATCAGTCCTCAACCGTCAGAGCCGGAGAATGAACCTGAGGATATCTCCATAGAAATTCCTGTGGAGGTGGACGAGAATCCTGAGACGCCTGCAGGTGACTTTGAGTTCACGATAGAGCCTGTTAATAAGGAACCTGAGCAACCGGAATTACCGGTGTTGGATGATGAGGATGAGCCTCTCGGCGATGCGCCGCTGCCGATGGATGAGCCTGCTCCCGAGCCGTCCAAGAAAGGAAAAGAGAACAAGAATCCGGACTTGGAAATTGAGGAAGTGAATGAGGATGAGTTGTATACGAAAGATCCGGATAAACTATTGGAGAAACTCGGTCCGTATGATCCGAGAAAGGACTTGGAGTTCTATAAGTTCCCGAGTCTCAATCTACTCAAAGTATATGATAACGAGACAGCACCGATTATCGACGAGGAAGAGCAACGCAATAACGGCGCACGCATTGTGACGACTTTGCGCAACTATGGCATAGAAATTGATAGCATCAAAGCAACCGTCGGTCCGACGGTAACGCTCTATGAAATAGTGCCTAAAGCCGGTATCCGCGTGGCGAAGATACAGGCGTTGGAGAACGATATTATGATGAGTCTGAGCGCAACGGGTATTCGTATCATCGCGCCGATGCCGGGAAAGGGAACGATAGGTATCGAGGTCCCGAATGAGAAACCGCAGACCGTCAGCATGCATTCGGTTATCGCCTCCAAGCGCTTCCAGGACGAGCAGAAAATGCGTCTGCCGGTAGCTTACGGACGTACCATCACCAATGAGGTGTTTATGTTCGACCTCGCGAAAACGCCGCACTTGCTGGTAGCCGGCGCTACCGGAACCGGTAAGTCCGTTGCCATCAATGCCATCATTACTTCGCTGTTATACAAAAAACATCCGGCGGAGTTGAAACTGGTGATGGTGGACCCGAAGATGGTGGAGTTCGCTCCGTATAAACCGCTCTTGAAACATTATCTGGCTGCGATGCCGGATACGGATCCAGAACAGATAGTAATCACCGATTGTGACCGCGTGATTAATACGCTCAACTCGCTGGTCATCGAGATGGAGAACCGCTATAAGTTACTGATGGATGCGGGAGTTCGTAATCTGGAGGACTACAACGATAAGTTTGTGCGTCGTCGCCTTAACCCGAATAAACTGGTAGCCGACAGTCTGCATCACCAATATTTGCCGTACATCGTGATCATTATTGATGAGTATGGTGATTTTATCATGCAGGCCGGCAAACAGGTGGAGACGCCTATCGCCCGAATCACGCAGAAGGCGCGTGCCGTAGGAATGCATATGATTTTGGCAACACAGCGTCCGTCGGTTAATATCGTGACGGGTGTTATCAAAGCCAATATTCCGACGCGAATAGCGCTCCGCACGCAGAGTGTAATAGACAGCCGTACGGTACTGGACGCAAAAGGCGCGGAGCAGTTGATTGGCCGTGGCGACAGTCTTTATGCAGGCAATGCCAGCATCACCCGTGTGCAATGCGCGTTTGTGGATACACCGGAGGTGGACGAGATTGTCAAACATATCTCCAAACAACAGCGTTACACAGAGCCGTATCAGTTGCCTGAATATGTAGGAGAAGGCGGCGAAAGCGATGCATTGGCACCGGGAAGCGTGGATATGAAACGCCTGGACCCGATGTTTGCCGATGTGGCGCGTTACGTGGTGACCAAACAGGAAGGTTCAACCAGCCGTCTGCAGCGTGCGTTTGAGATCGGTTACAACCGTGCCGGCAAACTGTCCGACCAACTGGAGGCAGCCGGCATCGTAGGTCCGAACAAAGGACCCAAAGGACGAGATGTGCTTATCCAAGACCTTGACCAACTGGATAAATTGTTGGAAGAGCTGGGCGTCAAATAACCAAATCAGACTAACGAGACACTACCGAATAGGGATTAAAAGCAGATTAAAAGCAATGCAGATACTATTAACTATATTAACCATCCTCAGTTCGTTCTTAACGAACTTGGAGACCAAAACGCTGCAGTCGGATTTCACCGTGACGGTGGCTGAAGAGGTGAATGCACCGATGAACTATCCAGGTAAGATAACGATGCAGGGAAATAAATTCCTGCTGACTATGTTCGGTCTTGAGGCGGCGTATGACGGCAAAACAATGTATATGTACTCCGCAGAAACAGACGAGCTGACGCTATCCAGTCCAACGGAGCAAGAACTGCTGGAGACCAACCCGTTCTTGTATGCCAAAGCCTTGGTCGGAGTATGTAATATGACCGAGCGCGCATCATCGGACGGCGCACAGACTATCGTGACGCTGACACCCAAAGACCAAAGTATAGGTATCAACCGTTTCACGCTTCGTGTGCGCAACAACGACCTTATGCCCTTGTCGATAGAGATTAAGGAAGGCAAGAAAATATCGATGCTAAAGATGAAAGAACCGAAGTTTGTCAGTCCGTTGAAGGATTATACCATCGAGGCGCCGTCTTTTGATACTTATGTAAATGATATGCGATTATGAATAGAGTAAAATGTTTGATAATAGGTAGTGGTCCCGCAGGTTACACAGCGGCTATCTATGCTGCGCGTGCGAACCTTGCACCTGTACTGATTGAAGGTCCTCAACTTGGCGGCCAGCTGACCACGACCACGGAAGTGGAGAACTTCCCCGGTTATCCGGATGGCGTAGAACCCTTCACGATGATGGATGACATGCGTCGTCAGGCAGAGCGTTTCGGTACGACCTTCGTTGCTGGTATTGTGACCAAAGTGGATTTCTCCGTAAGTCCGAAAAAGGTGATTGTAGAAGATGATCAGGAGTACGAAGCCGATGCTGTTATCATCGCAACGGGCGCAAGTGCCAAGTATCTTGGAATTGAGAGTGAACGCACTTATCGCGGACGAGGAGTGAGTGCTTGTGCTACATGCGACGGATTTTTCTATCGCAAGAAAACAGTGGCTGTTGTCGGAGGAGGAGACACCGCTTGTGAAGAAGCCAATTATCTGGCGGGACTATGCGAGAAAGTCTATATGATTGTTCGCAAACCCTACCTGCGTGCATCGGAAATCATGCAACAACGCGTGCTTACTAATCCGAAGATAGAAGTGCTCTTTGAGCATAACACGCTCCAACTGACGGGAGAAGGAAAAGTGCAGGGCGCTGACCTTGTGTACCGCAAAGGAGAACCTGATGAAGAGATACGCCATATCGCCATCGACGGTTTCTTCCTTGCGATCGGTCATCACCCCAATACCGAACTTTTCAAGGACTTCGTAGCCCGTGACGCTGAAGGTTACATCATCGTGGATGGAGACAGTCCCCGCACCAATGTAGCGGGAGTGTTTGCCGCAGGCGATTGCGCTGACCCGCATTACCGTCAAGCCATCGTGGCAGCAGGAAGCGGTGCAAAAGCAGCTATAGAAGCAGACAAATATATTAAAAGTCTATAACACAAAACAAATCCAAATAATATTAACCTTTTAAAACAAACAATCTTTATGTGGTTAAAAGATTCATCTATTGGCCGTAAGTTCGTGATGGCCTTGAGTGGAGCAGCGTTGGTTTTCTTCCTGCTTTTCCACGGCTGCATGAACCTTGCGCTGGTCTTCAGCGAGGAGGCTTACAACGCCATCTGCCGTTTCCTCGGCGCTAACTGGTACGCAGTTATCGGTTCGCTCGGTATTGCGTTCCTCATTTTGGTGCATTTCTGCTATGGTCTGTATCTGACCATTCAGAACCGTGCAGCACGTGGTAACGACCGCTATGCGGTAACCGACAAGAAACCCGGTGTGACCTGGGAGAGTGAGAATATGCTCGTCCTCGGCTTCACCATCCTCGGTTTCCTCTGCTTGCACCTCTACAACTTCTGGTTCAAGATGCAGTTTGCGGAACTCTCCGGCATCGAGACCGGTGCGTTTGACCCGCAGAACGGCGCGGCTTACGTCAAGGAGCTGTTCACTACTCCGGTTTGGGGACAGATCTACTGCGTGCTCTACCTCCTTTGGCTCGTTGTTCTCTGGCTCCACCTCAATCACGGTGTGGGTTCGGCGATGACCTCTTTCGGTTGGAACAACCTCAAATGGCAAAAACGCGTAGAGGTGATCAGCACGGTTGTTGCTACCCTCGTGGTACTGCCGTTTGCAGCTGTTGTATTGTACTATCTGGGCATGGGAATAGGCATGCTTTGCTAAAATGGTAAATGGTAAATGATTAAATGGTAAATGACATTATGGCAAAGAAAGATGAGATAATTGAAACAGCCAAAAAAACTGCAAAGAAAGTGGCTGTAAAGGCTGCGAAGAAAGCCGTAGAGATGGCTGACGTAGCAGTAAAGAAAGCATCCAAGGCGATGAAAGAGGCACAGACTCCGATTATAACGCCTCAGATGGCAAAGATTCCTGAAGGACCTCTGGAGCTCAAATGGACCAACTATAAGAACCATCAGAAACTCGTTAACCCGGCCAACAAACGTCGTCTCGACGTCATCGTTGTGGGAACCGGTTTGGCAGGTGCAAGTGCAGCTGCTTCGCTGGCTGAAATGGGCTTTAACGTACTGAACTTCTGTATTCAGGACAGCCCGCGCCGTGCGCACTCGATTGCAGCGCAGGGTGGTATCAACGCAGCGAAGAACTACCAGAACGATGGTGATAGCGTTTATCGTCTCTATTACGACACCATCAAAGGAGGTGACTACCGTGCCCGCGAGGCGAATGTCTATCGTCTGGCAGAGGTTTCCAATAACATCATCGACCAGTGTGTAGCACAGGGTGTACCTTTCGCTCGCGAATATGGAGGTCTTCTCGACAACCGTTCGTTCGGTGGCGCACAGGTAAGCCGTACGTTCTATGCAAAGGGTCAGACCGGTCAGCAGTTGCTCCTCGGCGCATATAGCGCTTTGAGCCGTCAGATCGGTAAAGGCAAAGTGAAGATGTACACCCGCTACGAGATGCTGGACATCGTCCTCATCCCGGATGAGAACGGTGAGCAGCGTGCGCGTGGTATCATCGCCCGCAACCTGGTTACCGGACGCATCGAGCGTTTCTTCGCGCATGCAGTAGTGGTTGGTTCCGGTGGTTATGGAAACACCTTCTTCCTCTCCACCAATGCGATGGCTTCCAACGGTTCGGCTGCTATGCAGATGTATCGTCACGGTGCATACTTCGCTAACCCATGCTACGCACAGATCCACCCGACCTGTATTCCGAAGCATGGTGACTTCCAGTCCAAACTGACCCTTATGTCCGAGTCGCTCCGTAACGACGGACGTATCTGGGTGCCGAAGAAACTGGAGGACGCTAAACGTCTGCAAGCCGGCGAGATCAAGGGACGTGATATACCTGAGGAAGATCGCGATTACTACTTGGAGCGTCGTTATCCGGCATTCGGAAACCTCGTCCCGCGTGACGTGGCTTCGCGTGCCGCCAAAGAGCGCTGCGACAAAGGCTACGGTGTGAACAACACCGGTCTGGCTGTATTCCTCGATTTCAGTGAGGCTATCCAGCGTCTAGGCAAGGATGTAGTAGCGCAGAAATACGGAAACCTCTTCCAAATGTATGAGAAGATTGTGGACGAGAACCCGTACGAGAACCCGATGATGATCTTCCCCGCTATCCACTATACGATGGGTGGTATCTGGGTGGACTACGAGCTCCAGACTTCCGTTAAGGGTCTGTTCTGTATCGGTGAGGCGAACTTCTCCGACCACGGTGCTAACCGTCTCGGTGCATCGGCGTTGATGCAAGGCTTGGCAGACGGTTATTTCGTACTGCCTTATACGATTCAGAACTATCTCTCCGACCAGATCGGCGTACCGCGTATGAGTACCGACCTGCCTGAGTTCGCTGCAGCAGAGAAAGCCGTTCAGGATAAGATTGACCGCCTCATGGCTATCCAGGGCAAGCGTTCGGTGGACAGCATCCACAAAGAGCTCGGTCTCATCATGTGGGACTTCGTCGGAATGGGTCGTACGGCAGAGGGACTCAAAGAAGGTATCAAGAAGATTGATGCCATCAAGAAAGAGTTCTGGACTAACGTCTATATCCCGGGTGAGGCTAATTCGCTCAACAACGAGTTGGAGAAAGCCCTTCGTCTGGCTGACTTCATTGAGATCGGTCGTTTGATGGCTGTCGACGCACTCCATCGTGAGGAGTCCTGTGGTGGCCACTTCCGCGAGGAATACCAGACGCCCGAAGGCGAGGCACTCCGTCAGGACGACAAGTTCTCTTACGTTGGCTGTTGGAAATACATGGGCGAGGACCAAGAACCGCAACTCATCAAAGAGCCGCTTGACTACGAGTTTACCGAGAGAAAGACCCGTAACTATAAGAATTAATCTCTAAACATTAAACTTTAAACATTCAACTTTAGAATATGGATCAGTATATTGATATTAAGGTTCGTGTTTGGAGACAAGCAGGACCTAAGGCACAAGGTCATTTCGAGACCTATGAGCTGAAACACGTTTTCCAAGGCGCATCGTTCCTGGAGATGATTGATATTCTCAACGAACAACTCGTTGCGGAGCACAAAGACCCTGTCACATACGATCATGATTGCCGTGAGGGTATCTGTGGTATGTGCTCGATGTACGTCAACGGTCACCCGCATGGACCGGACAGCGCTATCACAACCTGCCAGTTGCACATGCGTAAGTTCAAAGACGGCGAGACTATCACCGTAGAGCCGTGGCGTAGCCGTGCGTTCCCGGTAATCAAGGACCTTATGGTGGACCGCGGTGCGTATGACAAGATCATGCAGGCAGGCGGCTTCGTTTCCGTCAACACCGGCGGTGTACCCGATGCCAACGCCATTCCTATTCCAAAACCTGTAGCAGACGAGGCAATGGATGCTGCAAGTTGTATCGGTTGCGGCGCTTGTGCTGCGGCTTGTAAGAATGGCTCGGCAATGCTTTTCGTAGCGGCTAAGGTTAGCCAGCTTGCCCTGCTTCCGCAAGGTAAGATTGAAGCTGCAGCTCGTGCCAAAGCAATGGTGGCTAAGATGGACGAACTCGGTTTCGGTAACTGTACCAACACCGGCGCTTGTGCCGCGGAATGTCCGAAGAGCGTCAGCCTGGCAAATATCGCTCGCCTCAACCGCGAGTTCTTGGCAGCTAAGTTCAAGGACTAATAGTTTTTTGCCTCGTATGGCAATTCTACAGCTCGAGGGCGGCAGATACCCGCCCTCGATGCACTACATAACTTAAAAACATACCATTTATGAAAAAAATCTCTACTATGTTGGTAGCCCTGCTTTTTGCAGTAGGCTGTTTTGCACAAACCATCACGGTTGCTGAAGCAATCGCAATCGCTCAAGCTTTGACTGAAAATAATGTGCCCACGGCTGAAACATATACCATTGAGGGCTATGTCAACACCATAAAAGAAAATAGTTTTAATACCTCGTACAACAACATGACTTTCTGGATTGCAGATACACGCGGTTCGGCGAGCAGTACGGAGATGGGTGCCCTGCAATGTTATCGTTGCCGGCCGGATAGAGAACTGGCGGTCGGGGATAAAGTGAGAGTGGAAGCTAATCTAAAGAAATACAATAGTACCGCAGAGACGCATCCGCTAAATGCTCCTGTGACGTGGTTGGAATCGCAAGAAATAGTAGCGGGCTCTATTCGTGTATGCGCACAAAACTTAGAGAACTATTACTATAATTACACGCAATCAACACGTCCGAGTTACAGCGATGCTGCAGGCTTCCAGGCAAAGACGCGGAAGATTGTGAATGCGATGCTGGATATCGACGCGGATATTTATGCATTCTGTGAGGTAGAAGCCAAGCCGATTGTGTTGCAGCAGTTAGCCGATTCAATGAATGCGCATGCAGGGGTGAGTGGACGTTATGCGGCTGTGGACGATGGTATTGATTACGAATGGTCTGAAGGTATTGCGGATAATCAAATCAAGTCGGGTTTCATCTATCGTAAAGATAAAGTGGCAACAGTGGGATCCAATTCCGGTGCGGTATATGGTAGCGGATATTATGCTCGTACAATGCGTATCCAGGCATTCAAACAATTATCGAATAACGAGAAGTTCGTAGTGAGCATGAACCATTTCAAAGCGAAAGATTCCTCAGCAGACCAAGGCGCGTCTATGCGTGAGACGAATGCTACTAATCTCGTCTCTGCGCTTGGCAGTGTGACGACAGACCGAGATATTTTGGTGCTGGGAGACCTGAACTGTCAAGTAGGCGAAACACCTATTACGATCATTCAAAATGCCGGTTTTGAAGAGCAGCTGCTCAAATACGATGCATATGCATGGTCGCATTGTTATAGCGGAGGTGAGTTGATTGACCATGCGTTCGCTAATACTACTATGGCGGCACAGATTGTGAATGCATACGTGAAGCATGTGAGTGCGTATAAGTGCAATTCCACAGTAACATGGGATATGTCATGGTCGGATCACGATCCGTATGTCGTGGAACTCAACTTAGGTCGTCCTGCAACACCGGAAGGTGTATGTGTAAATATTGATGAGACTCACCTGACCGATGGAATGGGAGATATGACAACCGAAGGAGAATCTGTGTGGTCTTGGAACTCATACGGCTATGCTAAGGGTAGCAAACAAGGTGGTTATACCGGTTATTTGATGACTCCGGCCATGAGTATGAAGGGGATGAAATCTGCCCAGATTAGTTTCCAACACGCACATAAGTTTGCAGGAACTCCGGCGGAAGAATTGACATTATGGGTAACTCCCGATTATCAAGGTGACGTGGCGGCGTCCGAATGGCACCAACTCACCATCAGTCCATATACGAATAACAACTCTTGGACTTGGGCAGATGTGTTGATTGATGTTCCGGTTGCTTACCTGGGAGCTAATACGGTGTTTGCGTTTAAGTATATGAGTACAGACACGAAATATGCTACATGGGAAATAAAGAATCTGCATATCACAGCCGAATGTGCCGGTTCAACTACCGACATTGACCAGACTCCCTTCCCTTCAGGGGAGGGCCGGGGTGAGGCTTATAAAGAACTCCGCCACGGACAATTGATTATTATCCGCAGCGGAGTAGAATATACCGTTACCGGTCAGCGCGTACGTTAATAGACGCGCGCGCCTAAAATAGTATAGGTCTTTCCTTCCCGAAGGATAAGCACCTGACCATTGCGTAGCACCTTGTGTGCTACGCTTTCGTTTTGCACGTTCTCTATATCCGTCGGAGTGGATGGATAGGTCAGTTTGATACCATAGATATTGATACCGCTCTTCTTGGAATAGAGGTATAGATTGGTAGCTTTGCCGGTATAAGCATATGTTATCTTGGTAATAGCGGTTCCATCACCCGCGGAGAACTCTTGTACATTCGCTCCAAAGGAATCGGTAGCGATATTTAGGAAGCGTTCGTCACCGGATTTACCGCTCATCAGATAGATTTCCACGGTGCAATTACCCGTAACGGCAAACCATAGATGACGACAACGCGCCTTGCCTGTACCGCCAAGTTTGAGACGATGAGTAAATGAATACCCGTCCATCGTTTTCTCGTTTCCGTCAATCTCAATAGTGGTGTCCGGTACAGCTACTATATACAGCCCCCGCACTTCCGTAGTGGTGGCAATAGTTCCTAAGCCTTTGAAGTCATCATCGGAGATATTCCACCACATATTTATGCCGCTCGGCGTCGGAGGTGTAGGCGGTTCGGGATTCTCTGTATAATGTGCATAGAAAGTGGTGTCCTTCGTGATGATTGTCTCCGCAGAAATTTGTTCTCCTCCTTCGAGTTCCGTGAACCAACCGTCGAAGGTACAATTCTCTTTCTCCGCTTCCGGAAGGGTGCCTACGGCAGTATTTTCTTCCACGGTTGTGGTTATGGTACTACACGTGCCGCCATTCTCATCCCATGTGACGGTATAGATGGCCGGCGTCGGAGGAGTAGGTGGCTCCTCTCCATCGTCATCAATGGTCTTGACGACTACAATACCCAGACGGACATTACTGCTTCCTTCGCGCTCTATGCTGTATGTGCCGGCTGGCAGCACCTCGCTCTCCAGGCGTTTGTACGAATCGGTACCTCCCGGTACACTTAACTCATATTTGATACTTCCGTTGATGAGGTTGATCTGACGATCCCCTCCGCCGGAGGAGACGGCCAACGCATAGAAGATACCTTTCTTGCTTTTCGGAATGGTAAAGTTACCGAATTTGGCATTGTCACCTGTGCGTCGCGTGATGGTATAACTTTTACCGTCAATAGTGATACTTCCGGCCATCTGGCTGCCGCTACTAATCATTCCGGAGAAGAAGTCCGCATCATTAGTCAGACCGTTGGTAGCAGCGTCCGCTGCGTAGAAGAACCAGAAGTGCAAATCGCCATCTTCGACAGGTGTCACGGATTGCTCTTCCCAAGCGGCGTATAAGGTACTGTTCTGCGGGATAATCCAACTATTGGTACTACTGCCGTTCGCATCGTAATACTGTGTGCCGGCTCCATTCTGCTCCGTAAAATAACCCGTGAAAGTGTATCCGTCGCGAGTAGGAATGGTGATATTCGGCATCGCGTCGTCGAAGGTGGCGGTAATACTTTCTGTTCCACCGTTGCCTCCGGTAGCATCAAGCGTCACCGTGTAGGTAAGCGGACGCCAAACAGCAAAGAGCGTCAGGTCGGACGTGAGTGTTACATTCTGCCCTGCTGTATATTTTGTGCCGGAACCTTTGTAGTTATCGTTCCATTCTTGGAAGGTGTAACCCGTCGGCGCCGTGAAAGCATTGGCTTTGACAGTCACGGATTGCCCTTCTTCCGCGCTCTGACTCTCCATCTCACCCGATCCGCCGTTCTCGTCATAAGAGAGGGTGTAAGTCGGCGTCGGAGGAGTTGGTGGCTCGTCACCGCCGGAATAGATGAGATTGATAGCATAGAAATTGATACCGCTGTTCGCGCTACCCATGTAAATGGTTGTCGCTCCTCCGGTGTAATTATAACTCTGCTTGGCCGCCGTACCGGTCGCGGGCATTGTGGTTAGAAGAGTACCGCCGTATGTACCGCTATAGATGTTGAGTGTGCGCTCTTCGGTCGATTTAGCACTCAATAAATAGACATCTATTGTACATGCACCGCTGACAGCAAAATTCAAGTTGCGATAGTTGGCATTACCTGTCCCTCCGGTTTTAAGTACATGACTGAAACTTAACTCACCGATTTTTACTGCAGCGGAATTAGCTGCCTCTGTCATTTTCTTTTCGGAGGTCGCAACGAGTGTTAAGCCCTTGATGACTTTAGTCTCTGTGATGTCACCGGTCAGTGCCGTAAACTCACTCGTCGAGAAATTCCATGTCAGGTCACTCGTCACAGGGTCTGGAGTGTCTGTCGTATCAGGGTCAACGGGGTCTGGGGTGATAGGATCCGGATCAGGAGTACCGCCTCCGTCGCAGGAGGAACCAATCTCGCCTTTGGTGTTAGTCGTCAGCGTGGCGCCCGCGCCGCATGAAGAATTGATTACCATCGTCTTTGCGTCCGCAGCGCTTAGCTTGTCGTAACTATATGTCGGTGCACTTACAGAGCCGCTGTTGGACGGCAGATTACCCGCGCAGTTAACAAACTTACAGGCGTTCGTACCGCCGTAGGACTTGAAGATATTCTTGGCACTGTTCGCTTTACCTGCAAACGTGCAGCCCTCGAAATAACATTTTGCGTTCTCCGGGCCTACGTAGTAGTTGGCTACGGAAGAGTTCCAGTAGCAGTTGAGGAAATGTAACTCGCAGTTACGACAACGCACCATGCGTTCGCGGCAACCTTCGTCCCACCAGCAGTAGGCCCAAGTGAAGTTATACGTGCCATCTGAAGGCTTGTCGGAGGATGAGGAACCCAGCAGATTGGTGAAACGGTGGTCATCCGCACCACCTGAACCGCCTTCTTTAGGTTTTTTAAGGTATCTGAAACGGCACCAACTGACCGTCACGTTGTCCGTAGTACTCTTGTTATCGAAATTGCCGTCACAACCGTCTTGAAAATCGCAGTGGTCCACCCATGCATTGGTCACTTTCTCAAAGCATAGCAAGTCGTTTCCGTCGCAGTCATAAGCGCCCGGACCAATAAAAGTCAAGTTGCGGATAATCAGATTATCGAAACGCTTGACATACAATATACCCGAAGAAGAAGCGTCCTGTTGCAGACTCGTCAGCGTCACGCCAGGAAGTCCCAAAATGGTGACATTCGCGCCGTCCTGCGCCGTCAGCATTGAAGTGAAGGTCAAACTCTTAGTGATGATGACCACTTTATTTTTCGCCTTACTGCCGATGGCGGATTTCAGTTCGCTTACGCTGGAGACTAAGACCGGAGTGGCACTACCGCCACCGGTAACTGTCTTGACGTTATTGGCGTTTCCCCATGCCACGGATGCACAGTAATTGGCGGCTGAGAGAGTTGTTGCGCAGCAAAACAACGCTGCGAGGATAAGTGAGGACAAGTTTTTCATATCCGTTGTGTTCGATTCAATTCGTGAGTTTTGTACAACAAAAACCGCGCAAAGGTAGTAAAAAAAATGTTCCGCACCAAATAAATGCTGCAGAACACACATTTTCCGTCAATTATTCCCCTAACTCTCTAACTCCCTAACTCCCTAACTCTCTAAACCTACAAAGTGCCCGCTCCTCTTTCTCTGTCATCTCTGCCTTCGTCTCGGGCGTCTTATCCCCTTGTCCGGTGAGATGAAGCACCCCGTGTATCAAAATACGTCGCAACTCCTCCTCAAAACTTACACCCACCATCTCTGCATTCGAACGCACCGTGTCTAACGAAATGAAGATATCTCCGTTGAGCGTGGAAGGAGTGGAGTAATCAAACGTAATAATGTCGGTATAATAATCGTGCCCCAGGAATTGACGATTAACCTCTAATTCACGCTCGTCCGAGCAGAAAATATAATTGATATTTCCCACGCTAAAACCGTAGTCTGCTGCCACAGCACGTAGCCATCGCCCGATTTGACGCTCATCGAGTGCCGGCATCTCTATACTATCCGTTGTAAATCGTATCATTCTATATAAACCTCTATATAAACCTATGTCATTCTGTAGCCATTTACCGGGCCTTTCCCTACCCTTACCATAGGATACCCATAAGATTACCATAAGATTACCATAAGATAACGACCCCCTTTTGTTCACTAAGTGCTTTTACTATATATATACGTAGTATATATATACATTTGTTGCATTTTGGCGTTTGTTAACCAAAGAAGATTGGCGCGATGGCAAAAGCTGCGATGGCCCCTGCCAAGTCCGCGAGGAGGCAGCAAGCAACGGCATGGCGTGTATCTTTGATATTCACAGAACCAAAATAAACGGCGAGGACATAGAACGTGGTGTCTGTGGTACCTTGTAATATACAGCAGAGACGTCCTACGAGGCTGTCTGCACCATGCGTCGTCATGGCTTCGAGCATCAGTCCGCGTGCTCCACTACCGCTAAGCGGTTTCATAAGTGCCGTAGGCACAGCCCCTGCCAAGTCCGGATTGATTCCACAGGCCGCGAAACACCAGGCGATACCTTGTTCCAGCAATCCCATGGCTCCGGAAGCGCGGAACATCCCCACCGCCACCAGAATGGCAATAAGATAAGGAATAATACCGATAGCCGTTTGAAAACCACCTTTTGCGCCATCTATGAACGCTTCATAGACATTGATTTTCTTCGCCATCGCTTGGATGATAAACCAGCAGATGACACCAAGTAGGAGAATGGCTGCTATGGCCGCAGAGACTACAGAGAGAGTGCCCGGTTGAAGCATAGTAGCGCCCCAAACAAGCAATCCAACCAACGCTGTGAGTCCGACAAGCGTACCGATGACAACGGGATCCTTAAGTGTGATTTTCTGTGCAATACAAACGCAAATCAGTCCTACGAGCGTTGCTACATATGTGGCAATGAGTATAGGAAGAAAGACATCCGCTGGATTGGCAGCACCGAGCTGCGCGCGATAAGCCATAATCGTAGTAGGGATGAGCGTCAAACCGCTTGCCCCAAGCACAACGAACATAATCATGGCATTGGAAGCCTTGGATTTGTCGGTATTCAATTCCTGCAACTCACCCATCGCTTTGAGTCCCATCGGCGTGGCGGCGTTATCCAGTCCAAGCATGTTGGCCGCGAAATTCATCAGCATAGAGCCGTAAACAGGATGGCCTTTCGGAATATCCGGGAAAATACGACTGAAGAAAGGATTGATGGCCTTGCCAAGCGTATTAACGGCACCGGCTTTCTCTCCGATTTTCATGATGCCCATCCACAATGCCAGCACTCCGGTTAATCCCAAAGAGAGTTCAAAACCCGTTTTGGCACTATCGAAAGTGGAATTGAGAATCTGCGAGAAAATATCCGTATTCCCGAAAGCAATGGCTTGCACAAGGCCCATTATTACCGCTAACAAAATGAGCGAAATCCAAATATAATTCAAAATCATGCCGCAAAATTACATTTTTTTTTGCACATGTGCAAATTTTTCCGTACTTTTGTACCCGAAATGGTGCTTCTACATCGAATATGGTCGTATGTCCGCCATGTACTGACGGCTTGGAATACCTCCGGTGAGGGGATTCATTCGCCTTACCTATTCCGGCTTGTGCGTTTTGTACTGCGGGATAAGAACGCGTATTACTGTTTCGGAGACATAGAGCGTCGGCGCGAATATCTGTTGGCATGTCCGGATGAGTTGGATGTCGTGGATTACGGTTCTCGGGGTAGCAAAGAAGGCAAGCGTGTAAGACGAAAAATTAACGAAATAGCGGCTGGTCATCTGGAGAGCGCCGAAATGGGACAACTCCTTTTTCGTCTGGTGAATTTCATGGGACAGGAAGAGAAACGGCCGCTGGAGATCTTGGAACTGGGCACGTCGTTGGGTATCACCACGGCTTATCTGTCTTCGGCTGATTCGCGCAACTATGTAGTTACGCTTGAGGGAAGCGAGGCCGTTTTGCAGGTAGCGAGAGGTGTTTGGCAGGCATTGCGATTGAAAAATATAGAAAGCAAGGTCGGCAATATTGATGACACCTTATATTTATACGCGCGCGAGAAACTGGATTTGGCGTATGTGGATGCTAATCATACATACGAGGCAACGATGCGGTATGCGGACTACCTGTTGCCGCGAATGCACGAAAAGGGCGTGCTGGTGATTGATGATATCCATTATTCGGAGGAGATGGAACGCGCATGGACGGCATTAAAAAACGATTCACGCGTGACAACGAGTATGGATTTATATCATATGGGATTGCTGTTTGTGGACACGCATTATTTGAAGCGACATTACAGGATTAGAGTTTAGAGTTGAAAGTATAAAGTTAAGAGTTTAAAGTTAAAAGTTAAAAGTTTTGAGATATGGCAATATACACAAAAACAGGAGACAAGGGAGAAACCTCGTTAGCCAACGGCCAACGAGTGTCCAAAGCGAATGCGCGGATAGAGGCGTATGGCGCTGTAGATGAGTTGAATAGCTGGCTTGGTTTGCTGCGCTCCAAACCGACTCCCGCACCGTCTATGGGCGGTGGAGAATTGGATGCTCAACTAAGTTGGATACAGAATAAATTATTCAATCTGGGAGCAGCATTAAGTCTGGCGCCTGGCGAGTGGGTGTGCGAAGCGGATGTGAAGCAGTTGGAGGCGTGGATAGATGCGCTTCAAGCCATTGTTCCCAAGCAGCATGCGTTCATTTTGCCTGCCGGTGGAAAGCGCGTTTGCAGATGCCATATATGTCGCACGGTGTGCCGTCGTGCCGAGCGTCGGATGATTGAATTGGGTGAGTGCAATGAGGCAGAATTGCAATTCATCAACAGGCTTAGCGATTACCTGTTCGTCTTGGCGAGATATATCGCTTTTTTGAATGACGAGGAGGAGGAAACTTGGCAAAAGTAAAGACCGGTTTTTTGTGTAAAAATAGGCGCGTTTGTGTAAAAAATGCCGAAAATTGTAAAATATTGTATAAAATATTTGCACGTATCGAAAGTTTTTACTACTTTTGCACGATATTTTGAAAAACTATGCCCGCATTGGGCCTATTTGTCATTGAGTTAAACTATGTATTGGACACTTGAATTGGCATCGAAATTGGAGGATGCTCCATGGCCTGCAACGAAAGACGAGTTGCTAGATTATGCCAATCGCATAGGTGCTCCTGCTGAAGTAATAGAGAATCTACACGAGTTGGAAGATGAGGATGAAGAGCAGTATGAGAGCATCTTGGATATCTGGCCTGACTATCCTACACAGGATGAGGATTTCTTCTTCAATGAAGAGGAGTATTAATCTTCTGATAGGACTATTAGCCTTCCTTACTGCGAGCGCGCAGTTTGATCCGCAAATGGGGCAATATATGTACATGCCCACGGCCTATAATCCGGCGGCGGTCGGCGAAGGTGATTTGATGAAAGTGGCTGGTATGCACCGCATGCAGTTCGTGGATATCGCAAATGCTCCGATGAGCACATGGTTTTCCTTCGGGTCGCCGTTTGTGATAGGTAAGACGAAGCATGGTGCGGGAGTGCGTTTTTTGAACGACCGCTATGGTTTGTTTACCAATCAGGCATTGTATGCGCAATATGCTTACCGCCAGAAATTAGGGAACGGCTATTTGAGCGTTGGAATCGATTTGGGCTTTGTGAATGTGGGTTTCAAAGGTGATTCAATCAATCTGAATAAGATGGGCGATGATTACCATGAGAGCAACGACGAAGCATTGCCGACGGGCAGCAAATCGGAGATGAAATTTGACATGGGAGTAGGGTTGTACTACTCAACGCCGATATGGTGGGTTGGTGCAAGTTACAGTCATTTGACGCGACCGACCATTGATTTGAGCGATGGCGCTGAGGGAGTTCGGAAAGAAATGACGCTTGTCGGGACAATGTATGTGACCGGAGGTTATCATTTCAGACTGAAGAACTACAAAGAGTGGGTGTTGACGCCCAGCGCGATGGTGATGACGGATTTTGTGAGCTGGGATGTGAACCTGACGCTGATGTGCGATTACAAAGACCGTTACCGTTGGGGACTTGGATATCGCATTGCCGGAAGTGTGAATATATTGCTTGGAATAGATATTATATCCGGTTTGCAGTTAGGATATAGTTGTGAGTTGCCCACCAATAAGTTGCTTTTGGAGAGTTACGGCAGTCACGAGTTGTATCTGGCATACGGATTTGATATATTGAAGCCGAAACGGACAAACAAGTATAAGTCAATAAGATACTTATAGTATATATAAAGATAGTTAACGTGAAAATTAATCGATTAATTTTTAATATGAAAGTAGCAAAATTTTTGCCATTGATCGTATTATCGATTGCATTGGCGAGTTGCAACAAGCCCGCGGGCGAGCTCGTAGGCGCAGGTAAGGTTAGCAACTTCAAGGAGGCTAATCCTTACGGTATGTTGTTTATCAAGAAGGGTTCCTTCATGATGGGTGCTAATACGCAGTCTGCGGTGTTTGAGCAGCCGGACAATGTTGTGATGGTAACGGTAGACGCATTCTGGATGGATGAGACTGAGATTACCAACAACGAGTATCGTCAGTTCGTCAACTGGGTTCGCGACTCTATCGGTTTGACTAACTTAGTGGCCGCAGGTATGACGGATTATGCTATTCAGCCGAAGGACGAGGATTTCGACGAAGAGAACTTCCGTCTCAACTGGCGCAAGAAAGTGCCTTGGAACAGCAAGGACGAGGATGTTGTTGACGCCCTGTCATCAATGTTCTATTCTGACGGGACGCTGAGAACCAATTCGTTACATTATCGTTACAGCTGGGTAAACATGGACGAGGCACTGCCGCAACGCAACAAATTTGACGTAGCGACGAGTACTTATCCTCCCGGAGCAACAGCTCGTGTAGATACCTTCTGGGTAAACGAAAACGGCGAGATCAAGGACTCGACGATTATTCGTCCGTTGCGTGAGCCGAAAGACCTGTTGACGGAGAAGATTATCTGTATCTATCCGGATACACTGGTATGGGCGCGTGACTTCCAATTCTCGTACAACGACCCGTTGCTGCATATGTATTTCCGTCACCCGGGTTATGCTGACTATCCTGTAGTAGGTGTAACATGGGAGCAGGCACATGCATTCTGCAACTGGCGTACCAAATTGTTCAACCACTATTCTACTACCGAGGTGAATGAGTTCCGTCTTCCGACGGAGGCTCAGTGGGAGTATGCTGCTCGTGGTGGCCGCAAGATGGCTATGTATCCTTGGGGTAGCAATTATGCCCGCGACAGCAAGGGTTGCTTCTTTGCTAACTTCAAGCCTTATCGTGGTGCTTATAACGATGATACGGGTACAACGACGATGAAAGTGGCTCAGTTCCGTCCGAATGACTTCGGTCTGTTCGATATGGCCGGAAACGTAGCAGAGTGGACCAATTCTGCTTACCAGAGTGCTGCTAATACGCATATTCATGACCTCAATCCGGATTATAACTATCTGGCCCGTAAGGCTGATCCGGACATCCTGAAACGCAAAGTGGTGAAGGGTGGTAGCTGGAAGGACATCAGTTACTTCATGCAGTGCGGTGTACGTACGTACGAGTATCAGTATGAGAGCCGTCCGTATATCGGTTTCCGTTGCGTACGTTCGTATATCGGAGAATAAAATTAGAAATCAATTAAACAAATATATTAACTATTAAGTTATAAAATTATGGCTACAGAAAATGCTGCAAAGCAAGGTTTTGGTGCAAGATTCTTTCATTGGTATGAGTCTTATCAAGGTAAGAACGTTGTAAACATCGTATATTCGGCGGGTGCGTCTGTCGTAATTATCGGTGCATTGTTTAAGATTTTGCACTGGCCGGGTGCCAGCCAGGTGCTGATGGTAGGTATGTTTACCGAGGCATTCTTGTTCTTAATCGGTACATTGGAGCATCCGCATCCTGAGTTTCACTGGGAGAATGTGTTCCCGCAGTTGTTGGAGTACGGAACCAAACCGGAGTTACTTGAGGAGAAATCAAAACAAGCTCGTCCTACCTTGCTTGGCGCAGGTGTTGCCGGAGGTGACGAAGCTGCAGTAAAAGGAATGAATATAGCTGCTTCTCCAGCTGGTCCTGCTGCCTCCTCAGCTAAAGTTCCTTCTTTGAAGGATGAGGATATGAAAGCTCTGAAAGACGGTATAGCAGACTTGGCAAAGACAGCTACCCAGTTCAGCGAATTGAGCAAGGTAGCTCAGACGGGCGTTAAGTTGAACGAGCGTTTGGTAGCAGCTGAGGCCGCAACGATTGAGTACACCTCCAAACTGTCTGCAGTAGGTTTGGCAACAGATAACTTGACTCAAGCTACCGGTGGTTTGTCCGGCACCTATGCACAGATCAGTGAAGATATGAAGGGTGTAGCCGAGGAGACTCGCGCATACAAGCAGGGTGTAGAGCAAGTAGGTCAAAAAGTGGCTTCTCTCAATTCAGTATATGAATTGCAGTTGCAGGCAGTTAATGCACAGGTAGAGGCTCAGAAGAGCGCTACAGCGGCAGCAAAAGAGGCAGCGGAGTCGCAGGTGGCCTTCGCAGCAGGAGCAAAACAGTTGCAGAAACAGGTAGCAGATCTGAATGCAATCTATGGTAATATGCTTAATGCATTGGCATAAGGAGTAACGCAAAACAGGTTAAGAAAGTAGAAATCATTTAAACACTTCAGCAATGAGTGGAGCAAAAAACTGTCCGGAAACCCCGAGACAAAAAATGATTGGTATGATGTACTTGGTGCTCACCGCCATGTTGGCGTTGAACGTAAGTACGGATATCTTGAATGGTTTTACATTGGTGGACAACAGTCTACACTCCTCTATCGAAGCGACGGACAAGCGAAATGCGCAGCTCTATAAGGATTTTAAGTCGGCTAACGCCGATAACCCTGAGAAGACGCAAGAGTGGTTCGACAAAGCGACCGAGGTGCAATTACGTGCTGATTCACTGTATAACTATATTCAGAATTTCAAGGAGCAGATAGCTTTGCTGGCGGATGGTCGTAAGAAAGTAGAGGCTCGTCGCGCTACAGAAGGCGATCCGACCCGTCATATAGAGGGTAATTCCAATCTGGACGTGACAGGTCAGTACGCGATAGTACAAGGCAATGGTGCTATTCTTAAGCAAGTAGTGGCTTACTATCGCGACTATGCAGCCAGTCTGGTAGAGGCAGACGCTGAGTTACGCAATGCCATTCTCCAGAACTTAGCTACTGAGCGCGGTTACAATGCGCATGAGAAAGACTCATGCGACTGGGAAGTGGCCATCTTTGACGGTATGCCTGTAGGCGCTTCGATTACTATTCTGACCAAGATGCAGAATGATGTACGTTCGACCGAGAGCCAGTTGGTTCAATACCTGATGGATCGCACGGACGCGGGTGACTTGCGCGTAAATAAACTGAACGCGTACGTGATACCGAATTCGAACTATGTGATTCGTGGTGGTAAATACTCAGCCAAGATTATTCTGGCGGCTATCGACTCCACGCAGACTCCTGAGTATTATATCGAGGGTCAGCGCATTAACGACCAGGGTATATATGAAGTATCCGCTTCGGGTGTAGGATTGAAGAAATACTCCGGTTGGATTGCCTTCCAGAACCCGTCAACGGGTGAGATGGAGAATCTGCCGTTCTCGAGCGAGTATAGCGTAGGTGAGCCGGCCGTAACTATTTCGAATACCGACTTGAATATTATGTACCGCGGTTATGACAACAAGTTCTCTATTTCTGTGCCGGGTGTATCGAACGACAAAGTGAAAGTGAATGTGAGCGGAGCTGCTGTTCGTCAGCAGGGAGGTCTGTGGATCATCAAACCGGGTGACGGAGCGAAGACGGTAACGATCTCTGTATCCGCTGAATTGGACGGCCGTATGCAACCGATGGGTAGCAGGGACTATCGTGTGAAAGCTCTGCCGAAACCGGGTGCTTACTTCAAGTCCGGCGAGAAAGAGTATTCTGATGGCAATATATCCCGTGGAGCTTTGCTGAACGGCGGAGCAACGGTTATTGCATCGTACGGTCCGGACGGATTGCTGGATTTGCCGTACCAGATTACCAGTTTCAAGGTTAATATCAACGGTGTGTTGACCGAGGCTCGTGGCAACAAGTTCACAGCGGATCAGCGCAGTCGTCTGGAGAAACTGAAAATGGGTGCGATCGTGGTTATCACGGATATCCGTGCGAAGGGCCCGGACGGCAAGGAAACCCGTTTGTCACCTATTCCTCTATCACTGAATTAATACTTAACGATTATGATAAAGAAACTTAGTATTATCGCATGTTTATTGCTGGGCATGGTAAGTGCTCAGGCACAACATCGAGTAATCTCGTTCTTTGACGAGGTGGGAAGTGCGCGTATCCAAACTGAGGAGTTCTCGCAAGCGCATGACACGATTGTGATGGTAGATCACCGCATAGATGATGTCATCTGGTCGCGTTATATCTATCGCATCATTGATATGCGCTACAAACAGAACTATCAGCTCTATTTCCCGACGAAGTCGGACGACGCGGACTATCGTAACTTATTCAAGGTGATAACGGATGCTGTGGTAGACGGTCTTCCTATTTACGAGAAGAACATGGAGACAATCAAGCCTGATTTCAAGCAAGCTCCTATTGCTCCTGCATCTATCCCGACGATGTTCATGGCAGACGATCCTCTGGCAGACTATTCGGATGACCCGACCCACTTCGATATCACGAGTTCGGATGCTATGCTGGTTCACTATGACAGTATTGCCGATGAGTTATCGTTCCACTTCTATCCGTTTGAGAAACTGGTTAAGAACCAGTTGAAGTACCTCATTCAGGAAGTGGTGTTCTTCGACAAGCACACGTCTCGTCTGCATACCAAGATTATGGCTATCGCTCCGCTTCAGTCTGATAAGATTTCGACGCGCGATAATTCCAATATCATGCAGTCTCTGCGTGAGTCGATCATGTTCTGGATTCCATTCGATGCCTTACGTCCGTATATGGCTATGCAGTACGCTATTCCTAACCGCAACGAGGTAAAGCGTGTTACGTTCGACGAGTTCTTCCAGAAACGTCTGTTCACGTCTTATATCGTAGGTGAGGGTAACATGTACAACCGTTGGATACCTGATTATGCCGGCACAGAGGAGGAGGTAAGAAAAGAGCAAGATCGCATCGCAACGGAGTTACTTAATTTCGAACAGGACCTCTGGGAGTATTAATGCGCAAGCATCATTTTCGTAATTCCTACCTGACGGCCGCGGTAAGTGTGTCGTTGGTGTTATGCCTTATCGGCTTGGAATGTGTGCTCCTGCTTTCAGCAGGAGCGCTTGTTACGCGCATGCGCGAGAACATGACGATTACCGCCGTGTTAACAGAAGAAGCGGACAGCACGCAATGCGCGCGTTTGGAGAAGATTTTGTCTTCCGGCGAGAGTTGCAGCGGGTATAAGTATGTATCCAAAGAGCAAGCGTTGGAGGAACATATAGCGTCTCTGGGTGAAGATCCGTCGGCTTTCCTGGGCTATAATCCATTGTCTGCCAGTTATGAGATTCATCCGACGGATGTGTACAGCCATCCGGACAGTTTGGCGGTATTAGCCGAGCAGTTACAGGCGTTGCCTTATGTATCGGAGGTCATTTATCCTCGTGATCTGGCCGACCTGATGAGCAGCAATGTGCATGAGTTGTCGCTTATCCTGCTGGTGGTGGCGCTGGTTCTGCTGCTGGTGTCGATGGTTCTGATAGTCAACACCATCCGCTTACAGATATACTCGAAGCGCTTCTTACTGAATACGATGACGCTCGTAGGTGCTACATCGTGGGTGACACGCCGTCCGTTTGTGCTGCGTAATATGTTTATGGGCTTTATGTCCGGTTTGGTAGCACTGGCGGTGCTGAGCGGCGTGGTGTATTATGTGGAGACGCGCTTGGGAGTATTGCTCTTCCCGTTGACGTGGACGAATATAGCGTTTGTATCGGCGGTGGTCCTGTTGTCGGGTTTGCTGATAACACTTTTTGCATCGCTGATAGCCACCGGACGGTACATCCGCATGGATAATAACTCATTGTACGAAATTTAAAAATCTTAATAATCGTACATTTTTGGGGGTGAAAATCCGTTGTTTGTGAACAGGTAATTAGTCCGAAAAGAGTAGGGAAAAAGTGCCTAATGCCTCCGAAGTGGCAAAATCTTAATAATCGTACATTTTTTTGATATGAAACAGACTTTACCAAAATTGAATCTTATCCTCATCGCTATATCGTTTGTGATTATTGTGGTGGGTTTCTGTCTGATGATCGGAGCCCCGTCCGGAGAGGAGTATAATCCCGATATTTTTTCGGTTCGTCGTATCACAGTAGGGCCGATGATTTCTCTTTTCGGCTTTGTGTGCATGATTGTCGCCATCTTATTCCGCGGTAAGAAGAAATGAGTTGGTTACAGGCACTCATATTAGGCATTGTTCAGGGTTTGACGGAGTTTCTGCCCGTTTCGTCTTCGGGTCATCTGGAGATAGGGCAAGCTTTATTGGGCACATCGGGCGAGGAGAACCTTACGTTTGCGATTGTTGTTCATGCGGCGACGGTTCTCTCGACGCTGGTGGTGTTATGGCGGGAAGTGGCACAACTCTTCCGCGGTACGTTTACATCGCTGCGCTGGAACGCGGAGAAAGACTATGTGGCGAAGATCCTGGTGTCTATGATTCCGGTGTTTATCGTCGGTATGTTTTTCAAGGACCAGGTGGAGTCTTTCTTCGGTAACGGATTATTGCTGGTAGGTATTTGCCTGTTGATTACCGCCTGTTTACTGGCGTTGAGCGAGTGGCTGCAGAAACGTCGTCAGAATGCGGGTCATGAGGTGGGCTATAAAGATGCAATCATCATCGGTATCGCCCAAGCGTGCGCCGTTTTACCCGGTCTGAGCCGTTCGGGCACAACTATCGCGACAGGTCTGCTGTGCGGCGTGAAGAAAGAGAGTGTGGCGCAGTTCTCGTTCCTGATGGTGCTGATTCCCATCCTCGGCGAGGCGTTGCTGGATGGTCTCAAGTTGCTGCAAGGCGAGTTGACGAGTGAGTTAGGTCTTGTGCCTGCGATAGTAGGTTTCGTAGCCGCGTTTGCCACGGGTTGTTTCGCCTGCCGCTTTATGATAGAGATAGTTCGTCGTCAACGCTTGGTGTGGTTCGCGTTGTACTGCGCGCTCGTCGGCACGGCAACGATAATAGCGACTGTTTGTTGAGATGTGGGATTTTGTAGAGGGTGAAGTGCTGGCGTTCGACAAGCCGCTACACTGGACGTCATTTGACTTGGTGGCCAAAGTGCGGTATAACCTCTGCCGCGTGTTGGGTCAGAAGAAACTGAAAGTGGGTCATTCCGGCACGCTGGACCCCTTGGCGACGGGTGTGGTCATCATCTGTACGGGCAGAAAGACGAAGCTCATCGACCAACTACAGGCGGATGTGAAGGAATATGTAGCCACGTTGCAGTTAGGCGCCACGACTCCTTCGTATGATTTGGAAAAAGCGGTAGATGCGACTTATCCGACGGCGCATATAACCCGCGAACTGATAGACAAGACTATTCCGCTTTTTATGGGCGAACAGTGGCAGACCCCTCCGGCTTTCTCTGCTATTCAGATCAACGGCAAGAGAGCCTACGAGTTCGCCCGAAAGGGAGAAGAGGTGGAGCTCAAACCGCGGTTACTGGTGATAGATGAGATAGAAGTGCTGTCTTTTGACGCCGAGACGATGCAACTGACCATCCGCGTGGTATGCTCGAAGGGAACTTATATCCGCGCGCTGGCACGAGACATCGGCGAGAAACTGGGTTCGGGTGCCCATCTGACAGCATTGCGTCGGACCCGAGTGGGTAACACCCGCGTCGAGGACTGCATGACCATAGACCAATTCCTTGAAAAACTGAATACTGAATACAGAGAGTTGAAAACGGAACGCAACTAAGACTATGTACAAAACCAATGATATGAAACTCAGCCAGTTTAAGTTTAGACTGCCTGAAGAACTGATTGCTCAGTACCCCGCTTCTTATCGCGACGAAGCACGTATGATGGTACTTCATCGTAAGACGGGAGAAATAGAGCATAAGAAAGTGACGGACCTTGTGGAGTATTTCGATGAGGGCGATTTGTTCATCCTCAATGATACCAAGGTGTTCCCTGCCCGTCTCTGGGGTCATAAGGAGAAGACGAACGCGTTAATCGAGGTGTTCCTGCTGCGTGAGTTGAGTCATCGTCTGCGTTACTGGGATGTGCTGGTCGAGCCGGCGCGCAAGATTCGTATCGGTAACAAACTGACGTTCGAAGCAGACTCATCTATCGTGGCGGAGGTGATAGATAACACAACGAGCCGTGGTCGTACGTTCCGCTTTTTGACGGACTATGACAATGAGGAGTTTGTGCCGCGTTTGTATGCGCTGGGAAATGCTCCACTGCCGAAATATATCCGTCGTCCGATGGATGCCCAGACAGAGATTGCGTACGAGCAGATTTTCCGTGACCAACCGGTTCGTGAGATGGATAATGAGCGTTATCAAACGATATTTGCCGATAAAGTGGGTGCGGTAGCTGCGCCGGCGTCGGGTCTCCATTTCTCCAAGCAGCTTCTCAAACGGATGGAGATCAAAGGTATAGAGACGACGTTCATGACCAGCCATGTGTCGCTGGGTATATTCAAGGATATAGATGTGGAAGACCTGACGAAAAACAAGATGGAGAGCGAACAGATTATCCTGCCGGAGGCCATGACGAACGCGGTAAACAAAGCTCATGACGAGGCACGCCGTGTATGCGCAGTAGGCACGGAGGTGATGCGCGCACTGGAACACGTAGCCGGCACCAACGGACTGCTCAAACCGTATGACGGATGGACCAATAAATTCATTTATCCGCCTTACCGTTTCTCTGTGGCTAATTCGTTCTTCGTTAATTTCTATATGCCTCAATCGAGCCAGTTGTTGATGGCGGCCGCTTTCGGCGGTTACGAAGAGACGATGCATGCCTACGAGGTAGCGGTAGAAGAGGGTTACCGTTTCGGCGACTACGGCGATGCGATGTTGATAGTAGACTAATGCAAGTACGAATAGACCCATCTTGGCAACACGTATTACAGACGGAGTTTGACAAACCCTATTTCGAACTCCTCACTCAGTATGTGCGCCAACAATATCAGACCCGTCGGTGCTTTCCGCCCGCTGGTCTGATTTTTAATGCGTTTGACTCGTGTCCGTTCGATAAGGTGCGTGTGGTCATCATCGGCCAAGACCCTTATCACGAGCCCGGCCAGGCGATGGGGCTTAGTTTCTCTGTGCCGGAGGGTGTGCAGATTCCCCCTTCCCTGCTGAATATATACAAAGAGATTCACCGTGACTTGGGTACTCCTATCCCTCAGAGCGGTGACTTACGCCGCTGGGCGGAACAAGGAGTTTTGCTGCTCAACGCTACGCTTACCGTGGAGGCTCACAAAGCGGGCAGTCATCAAGGCAAAGGATGGGAAGAACTGACAGACGCAGCCATCGCGGCGCTGAATAAAGAGCGCGAACATCTGGTCTTTATGCTCTGGGGTTCGTATGCCCAGCGCAAAGGGCAGTTTATCGACCGAAAGAAACATTTGGTACTGCAGACATCACACCCCTCGCCCTTATCCGTCTATCGGGGCTTTGACGGCTGTGGACATTTCAGTGCTGCGAATAATTATCTGATTAAGAACGGCCTTGCGCCGATACAATGGTAAATCTCAAATCTTAAATCTAAAATATAAAATCTCAAATGACCCCCAAGCTCCTTCTTATTGACGCCTATGCGATGATTTTCCGGGCGTACTATGCTTTTATCCGCGCTCCGCGTATGAACAGTCGCGGAGATAACACCTCCGCTATTTTCGGCTTTGCTGTCACGCTGGATGATTTGCTCAAGAAAATCAACCCGACCCATGTGGGGGTGGCTTTTGACCCCAAGGGCGGTACGTTTCGTCATGAGGCGTATGAGCAGTACAAGGCCCAGCGCGAAGAGACGCCGGAGGATATACGCAAGGCGGTGCCGGTCATCAAAAGACTGCTGGAGGCGATGAATATCGCTGTGTATGAAGTGCCGGGATTCGAGGCGGATGACGTTATCGGAACGCTGTCTCTGCAAGGCGAAAAAGCCGGCTTTGAAGTCTATATGGCTACGCCGGACAAGGACTACGGTCAGTTGGTATCGGACCATATATTCATGTACCGTCCGCGGCATACGGGGGGCTTCGAACTGATGGGGCCTAAAGAGGTATGCGAGAAATACGGATTGCAGCGCAAGGAGCAAGTGATTGATTTGCTGGGTCTTATGGGCGATGCCAGCGATAATATACCCGGTTGTAAAGGAGTGGGGGAGAAGACGGCTATAGCCCTGTTGGCGCAGTTCGGTTCGATAGATAACATGCTTGCCAATACTGACCAGATCAAGGGCGCACTGCGGCAGAAAGTGGAGAGTCAGGTGGAGAATATCCGGTTCTCCCGTTTCCTTGCCACTATCCGCACCGATGTGCCGGTAACGCTGGACGAGGCGCAGTTGACGCGCAAAGAGCCGAATGTGCAAGCACTCGCGGAGCTGTACCGAGAACTGGAGTTCAGTTCGCTGCTCAAGAAACTGGAGTACTCCCACCCTGAGATGGCGCAAACGGCAACTCCTGCAGCTCCTACTACGCCTACTGCGAAGAAAAGCAAGCCTACAGACCCCAACCAGCTGGACCTCTTTGCCTCTGCGGAGGAAGACGGTGGAGAAAATAACTCCCGGCCATCGAGTGAGAGCACCAAAGCCGGCTCTCAGTACGACACGATAGAAAATCGTCTTTGCCAGTACCTCCTCAATCCGGAGGTGGCGTTCAATCCGGAACGCGAACCTAACTGGACGGCCCTCAAAGCGGACGCGGACCTATGGAATCTCTATAACGATGTGGAGTTGCCGTTGGTCCCGGTGCTGCGGGAGATGGAAGCGGCCGGAGTGCGGTTTGATGTAGATAAACTGAAGGAGGCGGAGCAAAGACTGACGGCTGAACTGAACGAGCTGGAACAGCGTATCTACGCCCTCTCCGGCGAGCCGTTTAATATCAACAGTCCGCGTCAGGTAGGCGAACTGCTCTTCGAGAAACTGAAGATTGACGAGAAGGCGAAGAAATCCCGTACGGGGCAATATTCAACGTCCGAGGAGGTGTTGATGGCCCTCAAAGAGCGTCATGAGATAGTAGGGCTTATCCTGGAGTACCGCGAACTGAAGAAACTGATCTCCACGTACATCGCCGCTCTGCCGGAGTACATTGCCGCAGACGGAAAGATTCACACGACGTATAACCAGACAGTGACGGCAACGGGACGGTTGAGCAGCAGTAACCCGAACTTGCAGAACTTGCCTATCCGTTCGGAGCGCGGCAAGCTGATACGCGAGGCGGTTATACCCGACGAGGGATGTCTTTTCCTCAGCGCCGATTACAGTCAGATAGAACTGCGTCTGTTGGCGCATTTCAGCCAGGACGAGCATCTTCTTCAGGCTTTCCGTTCGGGTCAGGATATTCACGCAGCGACTGCCGCGCGTATCTTCAAACTGCCGATAGAGCAGATCACGAAGGACCAGCGCCGCAAGGCCAAGACGGCCAATTTCGGTATTATTTACGGCATTTCGGCTTTCGGCCTGGCGCAGCAATTAGACTGTCCTCGCGCCGAGGCACGTCAACTCATCGACGATTATTTCTCGGCGTTCCCCGGTGTGATCAAGTTTATCGAGCGTCAGAAAGAGAAAGCGCGTGTTCGCGGGTACGCCGAGACACTCTTCGGCCGCAAACGTTACCTGCCGGATATCCTGTCCAATAATGCGACGGTGCGTTCTTTTGCGGAGCGCAATGCCGTCAACGCCCCCATACAGGGCACTGCGGCGGACATCATCAAGATTGCCATGATTGCCATCCATCGCCGTCTTCAGGAGGAGGGACTCAAAGCGCAGATGATCATGCAGGTACATGACGAACTGAATTTCAATGTGCCGGAGAGCGAAGTGGATCGTGTCCGTGAGATTGTGGTATCGGAGATGGAGAGTGTGGTTCACCTGTCCGTGCCGCTGATCGCGGACTGCGGGGTGGGGCATAACTGGCTGGAAGCCCATTAAACAGGATTGCTTCGTAATCCTGTAATCCATGCAGGATTTCTTCGTAATCCGTCCCCCTTCGGTGTGACGTCTTACAAACTAAAAATAAAAACCTCACTTGAGAACGAGCTCTCAGATGAGGTTTTAATTTTCGTTTTGTGATCCATGCAGGATTCAAACCTGCAACCCCCACATCCGTAGTGTGGTACTCTATTCAGTTGAGCTAATGGACCCGGAGGTGTCCCCGTTAATCGGGGAAACCGGCCTCCGCCGGAAGGGGCATCCCCCTTTGTTTTTGAAAAGAGAACCAGCTTGCGCTGGTTTGGCGGTGCGGACGAGACTCGAACTCGCGACCTACGGCGTGACAGGCCGGTATTCTAACCAACTGAACTACCGCACCGGGTACTTCTTTTTCAAAAGCGGGTGCAAAAGTACTGCTTTTTTTTGACATGACCAAATTTTTCTGCAACTTTTTTTCAAAAAAGTGCATTTTTGTACTTACGCACGGCTTCGTGTGCCGCTTTTTGCGTAAGGCGTTTCTGGCTGCAGGTCATTTCGGCGTTCTTATATCTGTTGTGCCGCACGTTCTTGCCCGTCAGTATTTCATACCAGACACACGAAGCCGTATAGCGGCCATATTCATAATTAAGATGATATCCGTCCCGACAAAGCGTGTCGCCCAATTTGGTCTGGCGCGCCAAGTGAATGGCCTCGCCGCAAGGAACCAAGAGTATTTCTTTATTAGCGATTTGCTGCACGTATTTTGTGCATGAACGTATACTATCCCACATCTCCTGCTGACTGCTGTGATAACGCGGGTAAGCGGGATGTTTGGCATCCCGGCTGTACGCCCATGTCTGCATCCAGCACAGTTGTGCCTGCGGTTGGTATGCCCGCACGGTGTCGATAAGCATCGTCAGCCACGGTTCGTAACTGCTTCGAATACCGCTGTCATGGCTCGCCTGTTGCAACGAGATATAGTCGTATTGCCCGTCCCGGAGAGCCTGTTTGAGAGTGATAGTATCCTTAATAAGTCGTGGCTGTGCATTCGTACACACGCGGTGCGAATAAGCGGCTGTATCTTTCGCCATAAACTCCGCGTGTTGCTGCAACGAACAACCGCCGTAATAGAGATTATGTACCTCCACCTCCACACCTTTGGCGGCGCAGAGAGGAACCAACTCTTGCTCTACCGCGTCCCACGAGAAACTATTCCCGATGCACAGGACGCGGATGGCAAGAAGTATGGACAGGGTGATACTCATCCTTTGAACTCAGGGTCGGTGAGGTCGCCGTTGAGATAACTGTCGTAGGCGGTCATATCAATCAGTCCGTGGCCGCTGAGGTTGAAGAGGATGACTTTCTCTTCTCCGGTCTCGATACATTTCTTCGCTTCGCGAATAGTAGCCGCGATGGCGTGGCAGCTCTCCGGCGCGGGGATGATACTCTCTGTCCGTGCGAAAAGCAGTCCTGCCGCGAACGACTCGGTCTGCGGAATATCCACGGCGCGCATGAGGCCATCCTTGAGCAGCTGGCTGACAATCGTGCCGGCACCGTGGTAACGAAGACCACCCGCATGGATGTTAGCCGGCTTGAACTCATGACCCAGCGTGTACATCGGCAGAAGGGGGGTATAACCGGCCTCATCGCCGAAGTCATATTCAAATTTACCGTGCGTCAGTTTAGGGCAACTCGACGGCTCAGCGGCGATGAAGTCTATTTTCTTGCCCTCTAACAGCGTATGGCGCATGAAGGGGAAAGCGATTCCGCCGAAGTTACTACCGCCACCGAAACAAGCGATGATAGTGTCGGGATATTCTCCGGCTTTCTCCATCTGTTTCTCCGCCTCCAGACCGATGATGGTCTGATGGAGCGAAACATGGCTCATCACGGAACCTAATGTATATTTGCAGTTCGGCGTAGTGGTGGCCAGTTCGACTGCCTCGGAGATGGCAGTGCCTAATGAGCCGGGGTGCAACGGGTCGCGGGTGATGATGTCTTTTCCTGCGCGGGTGGACATGGACGGCGAACCGGTGACAGTCGCACCGAAAGTGCGCATGATAGAACTGCGGTAGGGTTTCTGCTGCATAGATATCTTCACCTGATACACCGCGCACTCGAGTCCAAAGGCTTTTGCGGCATAGCTCAGCGCAGCGCCCCATTGTCCGGCGCCGGTCTCAGTAGTCACGTTGGTCGTACCCTCCTGCTTGCAGTAATAGCACTGCGGTAGGGCGGAGTTAATCTTATGCGAACCGAGGGGGTTGACACTCTCGTTCTTGAAGTATATATGCGCGGGCGTGCCTAATGCTTTTTCTAACGCGTACGCGCGGACGAGCGGGGTGGAGCGGTAGTATTTGTATCGTTCGAGCACTTCCTCCGGTATATCTATCCACGCATGTTCCTGGTCCAACTCCTGTTTCGCGCACTCGGCAGCAAAAATATGCGCCAAATCTTCCGCTTTCAGCGGCTCTCTGGTGGCGGGGTTCAATAAAGGTAACGGCTTATTGATCATATCCGCCTGAATGTTGTACCATTGACGGGGCAGTTCGCTCTCGTCCAGCAAAAATCGTTTCTGTTTTGACATAATTATGAGTGTTAGTTACACTTTTTTCCAAAAAAATCGTGCAAAGGTAAAGAAAAATTTGCATATATGCAAGAAAGTTTGTATTTTTGCAGCAAAATTATAAATATTATGAAAAAGGGAATCGTTCTTTATTGCTTATTTGCATTGTTTTTCGTGGCTTGTAACGAGAATGCGCCGGAGGGCGGCGAAGGTGGCACAACACCTCTGCAGCCGGGTGAGATAACCTGGGATTTTAAGCCTGTCTATAATAGGTTGATTATCTCCGGTGATGGGGCGATGGCGAATTATGCCACTCCTGCAGATGCACCGTGGTATAAGTATGCGGAAAATGTGACTGAGGTGATTATTGAGGAGGGTGTCACCTCTGTGGGCAAGCATGCTTTTAAGGAGTATATACAAATTAGTAAAGTGACCCTTCCTTCTACGCTGAAGGAGATTGAGCAGTCGGCTTTCGAGGGTTGTACGTCTCTTACGGACTTGGACCTCTCCGAGACGGCTGTCAATCTTATTGACCAAGAGGCTTTCGCGGAGTGCAAGGCGCTGACGAGTGTGGCTGTTCCTGCGTCGCTGAAAACCATCGGCACAAAGGCGTTCTATAACTGCCAGTCTCTGGCTACTCTGGACCTTTCTAAAGCAAGTCTCAGCACCCTGGGAGAGCGTGCCTTTTACCAGTGTAAGGCGTTGCAGAAAATCGATTTTTCCGCGGCCTCGTTAACGGCTATACCGCTTCAGGCTTTCCGTGATTGCGCTGCATTAACGGAGGTCGTTCTTCCTACCCGCCTGCAGTCGATTGGTATGGAGGCTTTTGCGCGCTGCAAGGCGCTCGCCAAACTGTATGTGACGGGTTCCAAACAAGACGTGGCTATGCCTTCCACGAATTTTACCACCATTGATAACAATGCGTTTATAGAGTGCGAGTCACTGCCTTATTTCAGCATCTCCAGTACGGTTAAAAAGATTGGCGATAAGGCTTTCTATAAATGTAAAGGGCTGAAAAATGCCAATCTGAGCCTTTCTAATCTGACCCAATTAGGCAAGCAGGCTTTCGAAGAATGTGCTGCCTTAGAGACTGTTTCTTGGAATAGTAAACTGACCACAGCTCCCGACCACGCGTTCTATAACTGCCAGGCGCTCAAGACTATCAATTCTTTCAGCGGCGTTAAGACAATCGGAACGGGGGCTTTCGCGGAGTGCCGGGAATTGGATGTTAAAGTACCTTCCAGCGTTGTCACGATTGGAGATTCGGCTTTCTTTAACTGCGATCTTACGAGTATTAACCTGCCGAGCAGTATAACTACCATTGGAAAGCGTGCCTTTTCCGGTTGTAGCGGAGCCGCATTAGGTAGCATGAAGAACTGTACCAAGCTGACGGTGATAGAAGAGGGAGTGTTCTATAATGTACATCGCCGTAGTAGTCTTCCCGACCTTATTATAGAGCTGCCATCTTCCATAAAGACGATTAAAGATTATGCATTTTATGATGCAGGGTATGGGGAAAAGTATGAAGGACCTCTCAAAAAGGTGATATGCCATGCTACGACTCCGCCTACATTGGAAGGTGATGATGTTTTTCACGCATATCTACTCAAAAACTACTATACAACTCTGTATGTGCCGAGCGGCAGTGTAGATGCGTATAAAGCGTCGGATTGGAAAAAATATTTTGATAATCGATATCGTATTGAAGCTTTATGATGAAACATCTCAAATTTTTTCTCTTTGCGCTGAGTGCGCTGGTATGCTTGAATGCATGTAACGAGAATGCACCGGAGGGTGGCGGCGGTGATGACCCTCAGCCGGGTAATATAGAGTGGAAGTTTGTCCCTGCCACAGGTGTGCTGACTATCTCCGGAACGGGCGCGATGCCGAATTATACGAGTGACAACCGCCCCGAATGGGAGGAGCATAAAGACTACATCCTTGAAGTAGTTATCAAGGATGGCGTAACCTCTGTGGGCGACCGCGCGTTTTATGATTATAAGAATCTTAGCGAAGTTGGTTTTCCTCCATCGCTAAAAACCATCGGAAAGTCTGCTTTTTATTTCTGCAAGCAATTACAGAATGTGGACTTGTCCGGAACGGCGCTTAAAAAGATGGGGGAGGGGGCTTTCTGGGCCTGTCGGCAATTACAGAAAGTGGACTTGTCCGGAACGGCGTTGACCACTATTCCGTTTAGAGCATTCTATTTTTGTGACGCCTTAACGGAAGTCATCCTTCCTACCGGTCTTCAGTCGATAGAAGGCGGTGCTTTCCAGGACTGCGTGGCGCTCGCCAAACTGCACGTACCGGGGAAAAAAGAGGTGGACCTTCCTTCGGAGAAGTTAATCTCTATCGGCGACAGTGCGTTCCAGTATTGCGAAGCTCTGCCGGAGATCGTTTTCCCCGGCTCTGTAGAAACGGTGGGAGATAAAGCTTTCATGGAGTGTAAGAGCCTCCGGCAGGTAGATATGTCCGGTTCGGGTATATGGCAATTAGGCAAGCAGGTTTTTGAGAAATGCGTGGCGCTGGAGACCGTTACCTGGAAAGAGGGCATTACCACTGTTCCCGAGCGCGCGTTCAGTGGATGCAAGAATCTCAAAACAGTTGAAAACTTCAACGGCGCGAAGATTATCGAGCATGCTGCTTTCTGGAATTGTGCTTTTCTTGATCTCTCCTTGCCCGCTTCCATCGAGCAAATAGATATGGCTGCTTTCTGTCAGTGTGGTTTTAAGGAGATTAACCTGCCCGCAGGATTGAAAACGCTCGGCGAAGGCGCTTTCATGAATTGCTATAATTCTGCCCTGAAGGGATTGGAAAATTGCACACTGCTGACCGTCATCCCCAAAGAGGCATTCAGCGGTGTTGGCAAGTATGTCACCGGATGGACGCTTGAAATACCCGCTAACATTACAAAGATTGAGTATGGGGCATTCAACAATTGCAACGGATTGAATACAGTGAAATGCCATGCCACCACTCCGCCTGAATTGGGGAATATAGCGTTTCCTGACAATAGGACCAGTAGTTCTACTGTCAAACTCTTTGTGCCCGCAGAGAGTGTTGAAGCGTATAAATACTCCAGTTGGAGAACTTACTTCTACTATGATAATATCCGACCACTTTAAATCAAACATCATACATCATACATCATTTAACAATCAATCTTTAAATCCAAACAACAATGAAACATTTTATTCAAGCCCTTTCATGCGCAGCTTTTGCAGCGCTATTCTTCTCCGCTTGTAATACCAACGCACCTACGTGCTGTTGCTGCGGAGGTGGAACAGAAGAACCCGTAGTCCTCAGAGGAGAGTTCTCCGTTTCCGAAAACCACAAAGTGCGCTTCGCACCGGGTAACCTGTATTATACAGGCGAGACTTGGCGTTTTTATGACGAGCAGTTCTTGTATAGAGGTTATGATAACACGGTCAGTAGTACAGCATCTCCTCGCGATCTGTTCGCATTCGGACAAACAGGGTATAGCAGCACAACAATGGGAAATTTGACCTCCACAAGCAGCAATACTTACGGCGGATATAATGTGACTTCCCAGAAACGTGAAAGTATAGATGGCACGAACTGGGACTGGGGAATCTTCCATGCTATCGAGAACGGCGGTAACCAACCCGGTATGTGGCGTACGCTGTCCAAGGACGAATGGAAATACCTGCTGGAGGATCGTCCTAATGCAGAGCGGCTGAAAATGCCGGCTATGGTGGCAGGAAGACGCGGGTATCTCCTTCTGCCGGATAACTACTCGCACCCCAACGGCGTGGTGTATCCTGATTTTGAGGGAAGTTATACTGCCGATCAGAATATCTATTGCTACGAGGACTGGAAGAAGATGGAAGCCGGTGGTGCTATTTTCCTCCCTTGTGCAGGAGTAAAAGAGGCTAATAATGACACCTATTACCCTGAGCGTAGCGGTTATTATTGGACGACTACGGCTTTTACTACTTTCAATAATTACGCCGTGCAATTCGGCTATCAGCGTCCCAATACTACCGTTAAGCCGATTGATCTTTTAGATGTCCCTTCATACTGGCGTTGCGCCGTGCGCCTCGCGCAGGAAGTCAGATAAGCAAATCGCTTAAAGCAAAAAAAAGCACCTCAATTCGGGGTGCTTTTTTTGCAAATAGGATAATTTTTATCGGAAGTGCGCGCGAATCATGAAACTATAATCGTTCCTTACCGAGCCGGCAAATGTCTCTGCCACGTCGTCCCATGATATACCGTTCACGCTAAACCATCTGGAGTTGGGGTCACCTGTGTTGACGCACACCACCGCCGGATAACCTGCGTTAGCGGCGGCTACAATCCATAGGTTTTGGGTGTTGTCAAACGGAATATTGCAATCTATCTCCCTAAGTTCATAGCCGCTTGTTGCGGTGGGATCGATTTGTAAATTCTTCAACACCTCACCACCAACGGAAGGGGTTTCACCGCCTTGTACAACGGCTATTTGAATAGCGGTTGTGTTGTATTGCGAGACAAAGATACCAATCTTATCCAGCACCTGAGCAGAGAGTGTGTTAGCGGGGTACATCACCGCCCAGTAGAAAAGATCGTTGTAATTCGGACCGAAAGGACATAAAGGTGTGTTATCGTCGTAATAGCGCCACCCGTTTACGCCGTTATAATCTGCCTTGCGGGTGAAATAGCCGGGATTATTCTTTCCTCCATCCGGATGGGCGTAACGTACATTGACATGGCTTTCGTCGTACTTCGTTCCGTTTCCGCCCTTTAGCGAGGAACAGTCCTGGAACATCATTAAGTGAGAGTCCAAACTCGTACTTGTACTCCAGTCGTCGTTGCAATAGATTGTTGTCAGATTAGAACACTCTTCAAACATAAAGCGCATATCCTCCACATTGGCGGTATTGAACGAACGTAAGTCCAATGAAGTCAGCGAAGAACACTCTGCAAACATAGAGTGCATATCCGTCACCTTGGCGGTATTGAACGAACTGAGGTCCAGCGATTCCAACTTACCACAACGTCTAAACATAACGCGCATATCCGTCACCTTGGCGGTATTGAACGAACTGAGGTCCAGCGATTTCAGCATATTACAGCCATCGAACATATAACTCATATCCGTCACCTTGGCGGTAGGGAGATTCTCCAGTCCCTCTATCATAGTCATGCTTTTCAATCCGACCCATTCGTCATTGCTTCCGGGTATATAGTACGAACCGAATATATTTTGCATAGAGGTGTACGGATAATCCTTCATAGAGGGGTCAATAACCACCTTGAGCACATCCTCGTAATAGGTATGTGCTTCGAGTCGGGTTTCTTCTAACTCCATATTCGGGCTATACTCCTCCACGATGAAGTTATCCCCTGTGAGGCTCTCCATCCGGTCGTCGCAGTAATAGGTCATGACGTGTGTCGTCTTGTCATAGACAGTGTACACAGGTTTCGGATCGGACGGTGTATTCCCGTCCCCGCAGCTTGCCATGCCCAGCACTACCGCTGTGATGGCGAAAAGAGAAAAGAATTTTTTCATAATAGTATAGATTTTGATTTTCGGGGCAAAAGTAATACTTTTTTCCGACATACGCAAATTAAACGTACTTTTTTTTCGACAACGCAATTTTTGTAGTAACTTCGGACGCCGCCTTGCCTTTGGCAATTCCCCCGAAAGTACGTTCGCGTCCTGCGGTATATATGCAAGCAGAACGATTTTTTTACCATCCACTCCTATCGTCGTCTCTGATGAGCGAGAGCCTTCGTCCCCGACGTATAGGTATGTTATATACGCTATCCGCATGGTTATAAGACTCTCGTTCATCGCGGAGTAGAACTCCGCATTATAAAAAAATCGTCCTTTTCTTGCATATATGCAATTTTTGTTGTAATTTTGCAGCCGGAATGCGTAATCATTACGAATTACAGAATAATTTCATCGTTTCATCACACATTTAAATTATTGTTCTATGAAGAAAATTCTTTTTGCAGCCTTAACGGCTATGACCATGGTGTTCATGAGTTCTTGTGGACAGGGAGCGTCAACAGAGTACACACAGGGAGGTCCCGGTCCGTCTATTGATTCCAAAGCGGGAACAGTCAATGGCAAGCACTACAACACCACGGACTACAACTGTTATTGTGTTTCCTACTCGTTCGAGTATCTGAGCGGTGTTAATGGCGAGACAACCAAAAAATCGGAAACGAAGTACGTATGGAGTACGGAGTTTGATGTTGTTTCAACGGCTGAGACACTCATGTACAATACCGCCCAAACCGGTACACTTGCCAAGGGAAGTTATGCTTACTTGGTGTACATTCCATTAAATGGCGACAAGCTGGACTACAACTCTTGTGACGATTTGAACAAGAACAAGTAAGAAATGCAGCTGCGCGCTGCGCGCAAGCAATTAGCACTAAAAAGGCACCCTTCAGGGTGCTTTTTTTGCTTTCTCTTGCATATATCAAAAAAAAGCAGTACCTTTGCAATCGTAAAAATTAACGCAAATGGATACATATCAATTCAGAAAACGAATACGTCGGTTGCCGGGCAAAGTGATTCATACTATTCCTCTGCCGGAACCGGAAGTACATCAAGGCCGCGGTGCGCGCCGTGAGATAGGTGCGCTGTGTCAGCAGGCCGGGTATAAACGAGTGTTGGTAGTGACGGACGAGACACTGCACGGCTTGGGGTATGACCAAGCGATTTTGGAATCACTGCAGGCCGCCGGAGTAGAGGCATCGCTCTTCTACGACATCCATTCGGAGCCGACCATAGCGCTTATAGAAGCCGGACGCAAACAAGCTCTGACGCATCAGGCCGAAGGCATCGTGGCGCTCGGCGGCGGAAGTGTGATGGATAGTTGTAAGATGATTGCCGCGGGCGTGAAAATGCCGCACTTACCCATCCGGACTCTGCTACTGAAATTCCTTCCTGTACCCGGGAGTACACTGCCGATTATCATGGTTCCTTCCACTGCCGGAACCGGCGCCGAGGTGACGGTTGGGGCCGTGGTGACCAATGACCGAGGGACGAAGAGCTCGACCGTCCTGATAGGACTCAACGTGACGCATGTGGTGCACGACAGTGAGTTGACCCTCAACGCTCCCAAAGCCGTCATCGCCGCCTGCGGTATTGATGCCCTGAGCCACTGCATAGAAGGTGTCATAGCCGATGTACAGTGCTCCAAGGAAGATGAACGAATGTCCATGGAGGGCGTCAGACTGATTATGGAGAACCTGCCGTTGTTAATGAGCGGAGGAGTTGAAAGTGGAAAGTCGAAAGCGGATAGTTCCGAGCGCTTGGAGGCAGCGCGGCTGAATATGGCGCGCGCCGCTATGTACGGCGGTAATGCCATCAATACCCAGTTAGCCGGATATGTGCATGCTTTTGCGCACAGCATAGGGGCGATGTATCATCTTTCGCATGGTCAGGCTATTTCGCTGATGTTGATGCCTGTGTTGGAATACCAGCAGACTGCTTGTCAAGCGCATTATGAGGCATTGGCCCGATACTGCCACGTGCCCGATTTCCTCCAGGCAGTACGAGATTTGCTGGCCGTGTGCGGATTGGACCAATTGAAGTCGCCCGTCCAAACACGCGACCACGAGGCGCTCATACCGATGATTGCCGCCGACTCCATCAATTATTCGGCGCCCGTGACGCTCAGCGAGAGGGATATACGCACGATTTTACAGACCGTGAGTGATACCGAACCGGCTTTCGGTCACGAACCCTCAGACGAAAAAATCATTCAGCAAATAGTGGCTGAGCAGAGACGGTTCTTCCGTACCGGACAGACGCTGCCCATCAAATGGCGCATTCAGCAACTCAAACGCCTCAAAGCGGCGGTGATTGCTCATCAGGATGAACTGATCGCCGCGTTGCGCGAAGATCTCGGACGGAGTGAGTTGGAAGCCTACCTCTGTGATATAGGTCCTATCATCGTGGAGATCAATGAGATGCTGAGTGGACTCAGGCGCTGGGCGCGACCAGAAGTGCATTTCAGCGGACTCATGTGCTGGCCGAGTGTGATTACCAAGGTCTATAAAATGCCTTACGGCGTGTCGCTGGTTATCAGTCCGTTCAATTTCCCGATACTGCTGACGATAGGCGTAGTGGCAGCGGCGATGTGCGGAGGGAATACCGTCGTCATCAAGTCCAGTTCCAAGTCCGCCGCCTCCACCGCCGCGCTGAAGAAATTCTTCGCGGAAGTCTTCCCACCGGAGTATATCACCCTTATCGATGGAGGACACGACGTAGCGGATATGTGTCTGGCACAGCGGTTCGACAAGATTTTCTATACCGGCAGTCCGTCCGTAGGCAAACATGTATTGACTGAGGCTGCGAAGAACCTGACACCCGTGGCTCTGGAGTTGGGCGGAGAAACAGGTAACTGGTGTGTCGTGCGAGCCGACGCCGACCTCAAAGATGCCGCACGCAAGATCGCTTTCTTCAAGCTGCTCAACGCCGGACAGATATGCATTAATATCAACCAGATAGCCGTTGCAGAAGAAGTAGCGGAGGATTTTCTGCGTGAACTGAAAGCCGCTTTCATCGCCCAGATAGGAGAGCACGCCGAGACAAACCCTGAATATCCCAAACTCATCACCGACGCGGCCTACACCAAATGTGCCAAACAGGCAGACGACTACCGCGAACGCATTGTGTTCGGAGGAGTAGGAGACCCGGCTACGCGACGTTATGCACCGACGATGATTTACCCCGTGGATATCAACGAACCTATTGTGCAGCACGAACTCTTCTGCCCCTTGCTGCCTATCGTGCCGTTCAAAGATGCAGAGGTGGACGCATTAATGGATGTTATTGCAGAGCGTGAACACCCCTTGGCGATGTATCTCTTCACGAAGGACATGAAATGGGCGAAGCGTGTGATGAGCACCCAGCAGTTCGGCGGCGGGTGTATCAACGAAGTGTGCATCCATATGATGGTCAAAGGAGTGCCCTTCAACGGTACCGGACATTCAGGAATGGGCGCTTATCACGGAGAATGGGGGTTCAGAGAATTCACTCACCCGCAGACCGTGCTCAAAGGACGTACATGGTTCAACCTCCCGCTGCGCGAACATCCGTACTCCGGACAATCCGGCGCAACCAAAATGAAGTTATTGCGGCTCTTTGAAAGATAAGCGGGTTGCGCAAAAAAGCAGTACCTTCGGCACGTCTATCATACTTTTTTCATAAAAAAGTGCAGAAAAATTTGGTCATGTCAAAAAAAAGCCGTACCTTTGCACGCTTTTTTCGCGGATTAGGCCCGTATAAGTTCTGTTTCGTATAACAGACGCCGCACCGCCCTAACATTTTAACACAATCGTCAATGTACGCAATTGTAGAAATGAAAGGCCAGCAGTTTAGAGTAGAGGCTGGCAAAAAACTGTTCATCAATCGTATGAACGAACTCGAGAAAGGCGCAACAGTTGAGTTTGAAAACGTGCTGCTCCTTGACAACGAGGGTAAAGTAAAAGTGGGTGCTCCTTATGTTAAGGGCGCTAAAGTGGTTTGCGAAGTACTCGACAACGAGTGCCGCGGTGAGAAAATTCTTGTCTTCCACAAGAAACGTCGCAAAGGTTATCGCAAACTCAATGGTCACCGTCAGGATCTGACCAACGTAGTAGTTAAAGAAATTGTTATTGCTTAAAAGAAAGGACAACCAGTATGGCTCACAAGAAAGGTGTCGGTAGTTCCAAGAACGGCCGTGAATCAGAAAGCAAACGTCTTGGCGTGAAGATCTTTGGTGGTCAATTCGCAAAGGCAGGTAACATCATCGTACGTCAACGTGGTACGGTTCACAACCCGGGTGAAAACATGGGTATGGGTAGCGACCACACATTGTATGCGCTCTGCGACGGTATCGTAACCTTCCGCAAGAAACGCGACAACAAATCGTACGTCTCTATTCAGCCGGTAGCAGAAGCTTAATCGGCGAGAGAGAGCAAACTATCTCCTACCGAGGGCTTAGGCAGTCGGTAGGAGATTTGTTTTTGGTCAAATGGCTAAATGTTTCAATGACCAAATAAATGAATAAATGGTAAATGACTAAATGATAAAATGGTTTTATGCTTACACTAAAACAAATTTACGACGATAAAGCCCGCGTGATTGCGGGTTTGGAGAAGAAGCACTTCTGTGGCGCTGCAGAGGCTATCGACGAGGTACTCCGTCTGGACGCTGAGCGTAAGTCGGCGCAGCAATACAAAGATGCGGCGGCGGCTGAGATGAATAAAATCAGCAAGTCCATCGGTGCACTCATGGCGCAAGGCAAACGCGATGAGGCGGAGGCTGCAAAGGCACAGACCGGTGCCCTCAAAGCGCAGATTGCTGAGTATGACGTGAAGATGTCGGAGGCGGAAGAGGCGCAGACCAAACTGCTGCTCACAATTCCCAATGTACCTTATGACATTGTGCCTGACGGTGCAAATGCAGAGGACAATCTGGCTGTTACCATTGGAAACTGGCCTAATCAGCCGATGATTGACGCCATCTCCAAGAACGGTGCAGTGGCTCTACGTGATTGGGACAGTGCTACCGACGAGAAGATCGCAGACGACCGCTTAACGAAATGTTCGGGTGGCGAGCCGCTCTCCCCGCACTGGGAACTCGCTAAGAAATACAACCTCATCGACTTCGACCTCGGAGTGAAGATATCCGGCGCAGGTTTCCCTGTTTATATCGGTCAGGGCGCACGTCTCCAACGCGCACTCATCAATTTCTTCCTGGCTGAGGCTAACAAAGCCGGTTATACGGAAATTATGCCGCCGACGGTGGTAAACGCGGCGTCCGGATACGGAACAGGTCAGTTGCCCGACAAAGAGGGGCAGATGTACCACTGTGAGGTGGACGACCTCTATCTCATCCCGACCGCCGAGGTTCCTGTGACAAATATCTACCGCGACGTTATCCTCGAGGAGGCCCAGTTGCCTATTAAAAACTGCGCTTATACGGAGTGTTTCCGTCGTGAGGCAGGTTCGTATGGCAAGGATGTACGCGGTCTGAACCGACTCCATGAGTTCTCAAAGATTGAGATCGTTCGTATCGACACGCCCGAACACTCTGATGCTTCGCACAAAGAGATGCTGGCTCACGTGGAAGGCCTCTTGAAGAAATTGGAACTGCCCTACCGTATCTTGCGTCTGAGCGGTGGAGATATGTCTTTCACTGCCGCTCTTTGCTATGATTTTGAGGTGTATAGCGAAGCGCAACACCGCTGGCTGGAGGTTTCTTCTACCTCTAATTTTGATACTTATCAGGCGAACCGTCTGAAATGCCGTTACCGCCGTGCGGAGGACAAGAAAGTGACGCTTTGCCACACCCTCAACGGTTCTGCGCTCGCTCTCCCGCGCATTGTGGCTGCACTGCTGGAGAATAACCAAACGCCGGAAGGCATCCGCATCCCTAAAGCTCTGCAGCCTTTCTTTGGCGACGATATGATCCGCTAACGGATTGTATGTCTTGTGGCCATTCTGACAAACTTGCAGAAAGTGGACAAAATGGCACAAAAATGGACAAATTGGCAGAGAGTTAGGTCCTGGCACGTTTATTGCCTCTATTAGGGTGTAAACGCAATTACGCATACTACGCCAACAACGTAAACTACGCAACCTACGTTAAACATCGTTTAACTAAATTAGGAGGATTGATTATGAAACCTGCAATGTATCGTAGAAACAGTTGGCTGCCGACAAACGGATGGTTCCCGACCGTATTTGATGAGTTTTTGGACAATGACATGCTGAACACCGCAAGCAATGTAGCGCCTTCGGTTAACGTCAGGGAAAACGAACACAGTTACGTAGTTGAACTGGCTGCGCCGGGTGTTAAGAAAGAGTACTGCCGGGTACACGTCGATGATGAGCACAACCTCTGTGTCGCCATCGAGAACAAGTTCGAGCACAAGGAGGAAGACAAACATGCGCACTACCTGAGGCGCGAGTTTGCATACACCAACTTCGAGCAGAAGTACACCTTGCCGGACAATGTGGATGAGGCTAAGATCAGCGCGAAAGTTGAAGATGGTATCTTGACTATTGAACTGCCGAAGACCCAGCGCGAAGAAGGCAAAACCGGACGCCAAATCGCCATCTCATAACAAAGTATGTTGCAACAAAAAAAGCACTCGTGAGAGTGCTTTTTTTGTTGCTCAAATCATTGTGCCCTTGCGACGGAGAATCAGGACTCTCGCTTGCATCATCCTCGTACATGTACCTAAACTGCGTTCAGGTAGTAGGTACTCGGATGAGCTGCGCTCTCCCCAAGGATTACAAATCCTCGGGGGCCCCGGATAGTGGGTTCGAGTCCATAGATTAAGACAAAAAAAAGAACAATCACCGGATGGTGATTGTTCTTTTTTTTTGTTGCTCAACCAGGACTCGAACCCAGACAGACAGAACCAGAATCTGTAGTGCTACCATTACACCATTGAGCAATGCCTTTTTCAAAAGCGGATGCAAAAGTACTGCTTTTTTCTGACATGTGCAAATATTTCTGCAAAAAAATGCAAAATTATTGCTTTTTTAGCTTCTCTTTGCACTGGTTGATATACATCGTATTCGCTTCGCGTACCCAGTTATACTGCCATTGTGGTGCGCGGAAAAGTGTGTCCGCTTTCTCGAACCACTCTAAGGCTTCCGCTTTGCTGCCAAACGGTTTCGGAGCATAAAAGAGACATGTTCCGTAGTAACTGAGTACGAGTGGGTCTTTCGGCGCCAGTTGGGTGCCCTGCTTGGCCATGTTCATGGCTTTAATAGGGTGGATAGATTGTTTCAGTCGCAGTTCGTACACATACACCGCCGACATATACATCTCATAATGACCGGTCGGCAGTTTGCCTTTCATCGCCTCTACATGCTGGCGAAAACGCGCTACATACACTTTGGCGGGCGGCATCAAGGACTCATTCCCTTCTTTCTTTGCCTCTGCAACAATATAGCCGCAATAACCGTATTCGTAGAGTAAAGTTGAAAGTTGAAAGTTGTCAGTTGAAAGGTTATCGATATACTCCTTCCAGACGGACATGTCCTGTTTTTGGTACGCAACGAGTAAGTCTCTATCGGATTGAGCCGATAGAGACAAACTGATGCATAAGGCAAGGATTACTTGCCGCGTTCGAGCAATAATGTGCGCGTAGGTTGATCGCATACCTCGGATGGCCCGTAGTACTGTATCGGACCCGGATAGATATAACTGGTCTCAGGGTCTGCCCAATCAGCCCGGTGATCTTGGAGATATTTGAACGGTTTACCGTTGAGGTCGACGAGAGCCTTTTGTATAACAGGCTTCATCTTTCCGTTACGTTTCTCCATGTTCATCATCATGGTGATAGGCACACCTCCGGCAATCCATTCAGCGGCAGGTTTGGTCAGGTTGCGTACGAGTGACATATAACCGGTTTTACCTGCTGCGATGAGATGAGTGGCGTTCACGCCAATCGAGTAGCAGTAGTCGGCATCGAAATTAGACGGCATAGCGCAACGACCTTCGTAGCCGAAGAAGTGGTTGAGCGCAGAGAACTTACCTTTGTACTCGCCGTTGGCTTTGAGTTGCGCGAGGCGTTTGCCAACCATCTCAATGAGCAGTTTTTCGGTTTCAATCTGGCTCACCATAACGTTTCCGTGCGGGTCACGGTCGAGTGTAAGCTGTTTGGCAATGCCCTTCGGCAGCGAGCGGAAGAGTTCGCAGGAAGCAGGAGAGAGTTTACTCTTTACATACTCGCGCTTTGCGTCATCACCGTCCAGAGAAATGAACTCGTCGTTGGCAGCAAGCATGTCATTCAATTCCTGAATAAGGACACGCATAGCCGGGATGAATTCAATAAGACCTTCCGGGATAAGAATAGTACCGAAGTTAAGTCCTGCGTTAGCGCGGGCTACAATCACCTTAACTATGTCCTCAACAATGTCGTTGAGGGTCATTTTCTTTGCTTCTACTTCCTCGGAGATGAGGCAGATATTCGGTTGGCTCTGAAGAGCGCATTCGAGTGCGATGTGAGAGGCCGAGCGCCCCATAAGGCGGATGAAGTGCCAGTATTTCTTAGCAGAGTTGGCGTCGCGCTGGATGTTACCGATGAGTTCGGCGTAGGTCTTACATGCGGTATCGAAACCGAAAGAGGTCTCGATCATCTCGTTCTTAAGGTCTCCGTCAATTGTCTTCGGGCAACCGATAACCTGAATACCGCATTGTTTCTGGAGGTAGTACTCGGCGAGCACGCATGCATTGGTGTTGGAGTCATCACCACCGATGATTACTACGGCCTTGATGCCCAGTTGTTTGCATACCTCGATACCATTATCGAACTGCCATGTTTCCTCCAGCTTGGTGCGTCCAGAGCCGATGATGTCGAAACCACCGGTGTTGCGGTAGTCATCAATGATGTCACCGGTCAACTCCTGATACTTGCCGTCAATCAAACCGCTCGGTCCGCCAAGGAACCCATATAGTTTATTCTTCGGGTTGAGAGCTTGTAATCCGTCGTACAAGCCTGCAATCACATTGTGACCACCGGGCGCTTGACCTCCCGAGAGGATTACGCCTACATTGAACGGCTCTGAATGCTGAAGGTTAGCTTCAGATGGCTCAAACTGGATAACCGGCAGACCGTAGGTATTCGGGAAGAGTTTCTCTATTTCCTCCTGGTCTGCTACCGAGTGTGTTTTTTCGCCTTCTACGAGGCGCACTGCGCCCTGCAATGCTACCGGCATCTTCGGCTGGTAGTTCTGCCGCGCAATCTGTAATGGAGATTTTTGCATAATGGTTATATTTTAAGTTGATATGAAATGTCTTTATTGTTTGTACTATTCCCGTAGTGGTTCAGTAGTGGTCTGGTAGTGGTAATCCTAGACTTTAGTACTGGCTTTGCGCTGGTTTTGCGCTATGAGTTCCAGTAGTTTTTCCACGGCTTCTTCCTGTGGGATGTTTTTGAGTATGCACTCTTTGCCGCGATACAGGCTTATACGGTCACGTCCTGCGCCTACATAGCCGTAGTCGGCGTCCGCCATCTCGCCGGGACCATTAACAATACAACCCATGACGGCTATTTTAAGCCCCGTGAGATGACCTGTAGCTGCTTTGACACGACGAATAGTTTCCTCCAAGTCGAACATCGTCCGTCCGCAACCCGGGCAGGAGATATACTCCGTTTTATAAATACGCACGCGCGCGGCTTGGAGGATGTCTTTGCTCAGAAAATTCAGTTTGTTCTCCGAGAAATTAGGATTAACGAGTGTCAGTTCGGTAGCCTTAAATTCCCACAACAATCGTCCGCATTCGGCTGCGGCGTGCAGGGCAAAGGTCTCCCAGTTATTCTCGTAACTCGTATAACGTATCTCTGCGTTGCCGCCGATATTATCCAGCACTTCGGCTGTAACCGACCCGTCGTAACGCACGGAGTCTTCATCCGCAAAATAATCCACCAGTTCTTGCGCAACAGGAATCTCGTTCTCCGGCGCTTCACTCAGACTCACGCGAATCGTGTCGCCTATTCCTTCAGCCAACAAAGCGCCTATACCGACGGCCGACTTGATACGTCCGTCTTCGCCTTCACCGGCTTCAGTTACACCTAAATGCAGCGGGAACGCCATGTGTTCTTTGTTCATCGTCTTAACGAGCAGACGAACAGTCTCCACCATAACGCGTGTATTGGAGGCTTTGACAGAGATGACGATGTCGCTAAAATCCTGCGCCACGGCGATGCGCAGGAACTCCATCACACTTTCCACCATTCCTCGCGGTGTATCGCCGTATTTATCCATCATTCGTTCACTCAGCGAACCATGGTTGACACCAATGCGAATAGCGGTGTGGTGTTCGCGGCAGATATCCAAAAGGCGCACAAAGCGTTCATTCAGTTTAGAGGCGTCCTTGCTGTAATTACCCGGATTGATTCGTACGGCTTCTACTACTTGTGCCGCTGCGTCTGCCACTTCGGAATTAAAATGTACGTCAGCCACTAAGGGCACGGCTGTTAGTACTTGTGAATGAATCTCGCGTAGCGACTCCACTTCACGAAGTCCCTGTGTGGTGAAGCGGAGCAGGTCAGCACCGGCCTCAATGCACCTACGTGCCTGGTCTACTGACGCGTCAATATCGTTGGTTGATGTGTTTGCCATCGTCTGGATGCGGATAGGGTAGTCGGAACCTAAGAAAAGGTTTCCTACTTGCACAGAAAGGGTTTGACGACGGCTATATGTAAGTTTTATTTCCATGTAGGATGGGCAAAATGCCCTAAAATGTTATTTTTCTTTAAAAAAATTTGGTCAATTCAAAAATTTGTAGTACCTTTGCACCCGCTTTTCGAAAGAAGGGCCGGGAATCAGTAGCTCAGCAGGTAGAGCACATCCCTTTTAAGGATGGGGTCCTGGGTTCGAGCCCCAGCTGGTTCACAGAAAGAGAGTTTCGGCTCTCTTTTTTGTTTTCTGTACTCCTTTCTCATTCTTTCAAATAGCACCTTGCAATTTTGCTTGCAAAATTACAACAAAAAATCCGAATGTGCAAATAAAATGAATTTTATTTTGCTATTTGCAGGATTTTACTGCTTTTTCTGGCACAGAGTTTGCAACAGTCTTTTTGCACATTTTAATTATTCAGAACTATGAAAAAGATATTTAGATTTTTAGGCATCGTGCTGCTCGTCGCAGCCGTCAGCGCCGGAACAACACTCGCTGTCTTGAAATACAGCAATCCACAATTTCAAATCACAAATTACAAATCACAAATCACAAATGATTCCACCGGAATCCCTGTCGCTTACAGCCGTTTTGCTTCGTTGCCGCAGGCAGGCGAGACGGATTTTACCAATGCTGCCGAACTATCTGTCAATGCGGTAGTCCACGTCAAGACGACCTACCGCAACCAGGTCTCCTCGCAGCAGATGGACCTTTTTGAGTTCTTCTTTGGTCGTCCGGGACAGCAACGCGAGATGCCGGCGCAGCAGGCGTCCGGTTCGGGTGTCATCATCTCCGAGGACGGATATATCGTCACCAACAACCACGTCATCGACCGCGCGGACCAGATTCAGGTTGTCCTCAACGACAAACGCGAGTACACGGCTACGCTGGTCGGCACTGACCCGAACACGGATATTGCGCTCCTGAAAATTGAAGAGACAGGTCTGCCGGTGATCCTGATGGGCAACTCCGACGACCTGCGTGTCGGCGAATGGGTGCTTGCGGTCGGCAATCCGTTCAACCTCACTTCGACGGTCACAGCGGGTATCGTGTCCGCCAAGGCGCGTAACATCAATATCCTCAATGCGGAGATGAAGATTGAGTCGTTCATCCAGACTGACGCGGCAGTCAATCCTGGCAACTCCGGCGGTGCGCTGGTTAACACGCGTGGCGAGTTGGTGGGAATCAATACCGCCATCGCTTCGCAGACAGGTTCCTATTCGGGCTACAGCTTTGCGGTGCCGACCAGTATCGTACAGAAAGTGGTGAGCGACATCCGCCAGTACGGTGTCGTACAACGCGCTATTCTTGGCGTGCAGATGCGTGAGATCACGTCCGAGTTGCAGAAAGAGAAAGACCTGACAACTCTTCAAGGGGCATACGTAGAGCGCGTAGTGCCGGACGGCGCAGCGGAGAAAGCAGGCATCAAGAGCGGCGATGTGATCACGCGCATTGACGATGCAGCCGTCAAGACCGGCACCGACCTGCAGGAACATATCGGTCGTCACCGTCCGGGCGATGTAGTGAGTGTGACGCTGCTCCGCGACGGCAAGACCATGACTGTTCAGGCAAAGCTCACCAACCGCGATGGCGGTACAGGAGTCATCTCTGCTGAAGACAAAGCGTCCGTCTTAGGTGCCACCTTCTCCGAACTGACCGATGCGCAGAAAGAGCGCCTGGGTATCAACTACGGCTTGCAGATCAAGTCGCTCAAGGCGGGCAAACTGAAGAGTGCCGGTGTGCCTGCGGACTTCATCATCCTGAAAGTCAACAACCGCTCCGTGCGCACCGAAGAAGACCTTGACGACATCGTCCGCCGTGCCAACTCCGCCTCCGAGCATGACCGTGTCCTCTTCATCACCGGCTGCACCCCGCAAGGCAGAGTACGGTATTATGCTGTCAATCTGGCAGAATAAAGATGTAGGATTATAAAAGATTAGCGGGCAACCATTATGGCTGCCCGCTATGCTTAGATTCACTCATTCATCCAGAGAAATTCTTACATTACAATGTTTACAATCCGGCCGGGCACAACGATGATTTTCTTCGGCGTGTTGCCGGCGAGATATTTGGATGTGTCTTCGTGCGCGAGGACGAGTTTCTCCACTTCCTCTTTCGGGGTGTCTTTCGGGCATTCGAAAGTGAAACGCACTTTGCCGTTGAACTGCACAGGGTATTTCTGGCTGTCCTCAACGAGGTACGCCTCATTGCAAACGGGCCACGATTCGTTTACAACGAAATTGCTGATTGCTGATTGCTGATTGCCGATTGCTTGGCATCTATGCCACATCTCCTCTGCAATGTGCGGGGCATACGGCGCAAGAAGAACGGCAATCGGCTCCAAGATAGCGCGTTTGCTACACTTGAGTGCGGATAGTTCGTTCTGCGCAATCATGAACGCAGGGATAGAGGTATTGAACGAGAAGTTCTCGATGTCCCACGTGATCTTCTTAATGAGCTTATGCAGACTCTTGAGTTCTTCTTTCGTCGGCTCTTCGTCAGAAATCGTCTCGTACATATTCCAGAGACGTTTGAGGAAACGATGCACGCCGTCAATACCGTTGGTGTCCCATGGCTTGGACATCTCCAGCGGACCGAGGAACATCTCATACAGACGCAGCGTGTCGGCGCCGAACTTGGCAATCACATCATCGGGATTGACCACATTGAACATCGACTTGCTCATCTTCTCCACCGCCCATCCGCATATATACTGCTTTGCACCGGCGGTGTAGCCCGTTAACTCGGACGAGGTACCATCGGCAAAGACGAACTCGGCATTTTTGAACTCCGGCATCCATGCGCGGAAGGCGTTGATGTCCAGCACATCGTTGTTGACGATATTCACATTCACATGAATCGGCTGCACTTTGTCCTTGTACTCGGGGTTCTCGATGAGGTTGTAACTGATATAGAGGTTACCCGTCGCGCCCTCGCCAATATAGCGATAGACGAAGTTCGAACGGCCCTGAATCATACCCTGGTTGATGAGTTTCTTGAACGGCTCGTCCTCGCATACATAGCCGAGGTCATAGAGGAACTTGTTCCAGAAACGGCTATAAATCAAGTGTCCCGTAGCGTGCTCGGAACCGCCTAAATACAGATCCACCTGACGCCAGTAGTCGTTCGCCTGTTTGCCGACCAACGCCTCGTCATTATGCGGATCCATGTAGCGGAGATAATAAGCGGAACTTCCTGCAAAGCCCGGCATGGTACAAAGCTCCAGAGGGAAGATGGTCTTGTTATCAATCAGCGATTTATCTACCACCTTGCGGTTCTTCTCGTCCCACGCCCATACAGCAGCGTTGCCCAGCGGCGGTTCGCCTGTCTCGGTGGGCTTGAAGTCCGACACCTCCGGCAGTTCGAGCGGCAGACACTCTTCGGGCAGCGTATAAGGCATGCCGTCCTTGTAATATACTGGGAACGGTTCGCCCCAGTAACGCTGGCGCGAGAAAATAGCGTCGCGCAGACGATAGTTCACTTTCACGCGACCGATGCCGGTGTTCGTGATATACTCTTTCATCGCCTGAATAGCGTCTTTGACCTCCATGCCGTTGAGGAAACCGGAATTGATCATCTTGCCTTCCTTCGCATCGAACGACTCCTCGCTTACATCCGCGCCTTCGATAAGCGGAATAATCGGCAGGTTGAAATGTTTGGCAAACGCGTAGTCACGGCTGTCGTGTGCCGGAACCGCCATGATAGCACCCGTCCCGTAACCCGCGAGCACGTAATCGGAAATATAAATAGGTATCTCGCCTTGTGTCAGCGGGTTAATCGCGTACGAACCGGTGAAGACACCTGTCACTTTGCGGTCGGCGATACGCTCGCGCTCCGTGCGGTTTTTGCAGCGTGCCAAATAAGCGTCCACTTCCGCCTTCTGTTCCGGCGTTACAACGCGGCTGACATATTCGCTCTCCGGCGCAAGAACCATAAACGTCACACCAAAGACTGTATCCGCACGGGTCGTGAAGATGGTGAAGGGCGCGTCTTGGCCCTTTACGGCAAACTGCATCTCTGCTCCTTCTGAACGGCCGATCCAGTTACGTTGCGTCTCTTTGAGGCTCTCCGTCCAATCGATTCTATCCAAGCCCTCCAACAGACGTCCGGCATAAGCGCTTACGCGCAGACACCATTGCCGCATCACACGTTGCTCTACAGGATAACCGCCGCGCACACTCAGACCCTCGCTCACCTCATCATTCGCGAGCACGGTTCCCAACTTCGGACACCAGTTCACTTTCGTGTCGGCGAGATAAGCGATACGGTAGTTCATCAACTTCTCCTGCTGCTCTTTCTCGCTCATGGTAGCCCATTTCGGGTCATTTGCCTCGAACTCCGCAATCAGTTTGCTAATCGGCTGTGCTTTCTGCGTCTTCGGGTCGAAATAGGAGTTGAACATCTGCACAAATGCCCATTGGGTCCATTTATAGAACTTCGGATCGCACGTACGCACTTCGCGATTCCAGTCGTAGCAGAAACCGATTTTCTTGAGCTGTGAGATATAGCGGTCGATGTTCTCGAACGTCGTTTTCTCCGGGTGTTGACCGGTCTGAATAGCGTATTGCTCCGCCGGCAGACCATAGGAGTCAAAACCCATCGGGTGCAACACGTTAAAACCTTTCAAACGTTTATATCGGCTGTATATATCGCTGGCAATATAGCCTAACGGGTGACCGACATGCAGACCCGCTCCCGAAGGATAAGGGAACATGTCCAACACATAGTAGTGCGGCTTGTCGGATTCGTTGGAAACGGTATAAACGCCGTTCTCCTCCCACGCCTTTTGCCACTTGCGCTCTATGTCGCTAAAATTGTAATCCATTAATTATAAAAGTTTTTTAACTTGTTCATAGACGTTCTGGGCGGTGAAACCGAGTTTTTCGTCAAGGACCTTGTACGGAGCGGAGAAGCCGAAGGAGTTGAGACCCCAGACAGCACCGTTCTCGCCTACCAGACCTTCGAGGGTGCAGGGTAGGCCGGCGGTCATACCGAAACGCTTGATGCCCTTCGGCAGTACTTCGTCCTGATACTCTTTGGGTTGCTCACGGAAGAGACCTTCGGACGGAACGCTGACGATCTGCAAGCGGATTCCTTCAGCGCGGAGCAACTCTGCGCCACTTAACAACGTACTTACCTCAGATCCGGAAGCCAACAATACAACTTGCGGATTCTCGTCTTTCGAAACGATGTACGCACCTTTGCGGAAACCTTCAAGGTTAACATTAGGAACAGACGCGATGTCCTGACGGCTGAGAATAAGTGCCGTCGGAGTAGCGGTATTCTCGATAGCTGCACGCCAAGCAAGGGTCGTCTCCTCGGCGTCAGCCGGACGGAGAACGAGCATGGACGGCTTGCCGTGGTGGTTATGCAGTTTCTCCATGAGGCGGATCTGTGCTTCCTGCTCTACGGGTTCGTGGGTCGGACCATCTTCGCCGACACGGAACGCATCGTGGCTCCAAATGAACTTAACCGGCAGTTCCATAAGTGCCGCCATACGAACCGCAGGTTTCATGTAGTCGCTGAAGACAAAGAACGTACCGCAGGCAGGGATGATTCCGCCATGAAGTGCCATACCAATCATGACGCACGCCATGGTGAGCTCACTCACACCTGCTTGCAGGAACTGACCGCTGAAATCGCCTTTCTTGAAGGCGTGGGTCTTCTTCAAGAAGCCGTCGGTCTTGTCGGAGTTGGAGAGGTCCGCGGAGGAAACAATCATGTTGCCCACGTTCTCTGCCAAGAAGCCAAGCACCTTGCCGCTGGCATTACGCGTAGCGTCACCTGCCTTCTGCTCAATCAGGCTCCAATCGATGCACGGTGTCTCACCGGACATATAGGTCTCATATTCATTCGCTGCTACCGGATTTTTCTCTTTCCACTCATAGTATGCGGCGTATTTCTTGTTGCACAACTCGCGCAATTCGATGGCGCGATCTTCGTACAGTTTCTGTACTTCCGGGAAGATCTGGAACGGGTCTTCGGGGTTACCGCCAAGATGCTCGATGGTCTTCTCGAACGAAGCACCGGCTTTGGACAGCGGCGCACCGTGGGTAGAACACTTGCCTTCCCAATTAGCACCTTCTGCCGTCACGCAGCCCTTACCCATGGTCGTATGACCGATGATGATCGAAGGACGGCCTTTCTCTGCTTTCGCTTTGATAATGGCTTCGCGAATTGCATCTGGATCGTTGCCCGGGATTTCTTGCACATACCATCCCCATGCTTTGTATTTGGCGGCCACATCTTCGGAAGTTACTTCGCCGCAACCCGTGGAGAGTTGGATGGTGTTGGAGTCATAGAACATGACGAGGTTGTCAAGTCCGAGATGTCCTGCCAGACGGCCTGCGCCTTGCGAGATCTCTTCCTGCACACCGCCATCGGAGATGAAGGCATAAATGGTCGGGTTGTGAATCTCGCCATAGCGCTGGTTGAACCATTTCGCAGCGATGGCTGCTCCGACAGCAAACGTGTGTCCCTGACCAAGCGGACCGGAGGTATTCTCAATCATTCGCTCTATCTCACGCTCCGGGTGTCCGGGTGTCACCGATCCCCATTGACGGAGGTTCTTCAAATCCTCCAACGTAAACTTTCCGGCTAAACAGAGTTGTCCGTAGAGCATCGGCGCCATGTGTCCCGGATCCAAGAAGAAACGGTCACGTGCTTCCCAACCCGGGTTCTCCGGATCATATTCAAGGAACTCACTAAAGAGCACATTGATAAAATCTGCTCCACCCATGGCTCCACCCGGGTGACCACTCTTTGCTTTTTCTACTGCTGCCGCGGCGAGGATACGAATGTTGTCTGCCGCACGATTCAAAAGTTGTGTCTTGTTCATGTCACGCTGGCTATCCTCGTACATATACTAAAACATAGTAGTAAGTACTCGGATGCCCTCACTCTTAACTCGGACTATCGTTTCACTAGCAGTCCTCGCAAGAAGGGAAGGCTCCTCTAAGCCAGACAAGAGGTAAAAAGGTTAATACATATTTTTGTGTTTCTTAAAATTTCCATCCTACATAATAGTTGAGTCCCCATCCGATGTTATCGCGATAACCGAAGCCCGGGACGTATAAAGGAGCCTGTTGTTCGGCCGGCATACCTTCCGCCTGACGGGTGAACATACATTTGATGCGTCCCATCCAACCCATATAAAAAGCCATTCGTTTTTGACTTTCGATTTTTGACTTTCTCCCATTCACTATCTCCACCTGACATCCCAGCGCTATCTCACCCCAGCAATCAGCTCTAAAACCTCCTGTAGCCTGGGTGGTATGCTGCCAGTTTTGCATGGAAGTGCCGAGTCGGACACCGACGAGCAAGGCGTGCGGTGAATCAGGATGTTTGCGCAGCGGGTTGATATCCACTCCCACCCGGAAGAACCCTCCATGGCCGTTGTAAGCGATGGAGTCGTTCTGTGTGTGCCCACCCGCGTAACCTATCTCCAAGGTAGGGTAGAAACGGTCTTTGAGCCGCACGTTCGCCGCTATTTCATAATGCTGCAGCGTCCCTCGACTAATACCAGCTATTACGGCCGGCGATGCAATGTCCAGTTTGACCATGGTGCCCTGGTATATTGGTATTTTTTTCTCCGGTATTCTGGGCATGTGAGTACTGTCGCGTTTCGCCGCAATAGTATCCGCTGTAACAAGTGTATCTGTCACCACAATAGTGTCTGCCATGACCAGTGTATCGGTTGTGACAAGCGTGTCTGCCATGACCAATGTGTCGTTGGCAAATGAAAATTGAAAACTGAAAATGGAAAGGGCAAGCCCTAACAACCGTCCTACTATGTTCCTTTCACTTTTCACCTTTCACTTTTCACATAATCGACTTAGCCTCATTCTTCAATTCTTCAAGCGCTTTGTCGGTAGGCGTTACTCCATTGGATGCGTAAGCGGTTATCAGCGCCTTGGCGTAGGTCTGCACATCTGCCTGGGGGGGTATCTGACTCGCGATAGAGATGACGAAAGCGGCCGTCTGGTCTCGCGCATTAATCAGCAGGTCCCATACTTCTTCGCTGACGTACACTTGCTGGCTTTGGTTATGGTCAAACTCCGCCCGGATGGTCTGCAGCAAATACTGCTGAACCTGCATCACTGTCCATGTACGGAAGGCGTCGGGTTCTTTCTGCTGTAGTTCCATGAGCATATGTTCGGGTTTGGTCCGCTCGAGCAGCAAAGCCAGCCTTTCGTACGCGCGCAAACGGATAGGCGAAATCGTCTTCTGCGACTCGCGTTTCAACTCCCATTGACGTTTCTTCTCCTCGTTGCGGAAAGTCGAATATTGAATGAGCCAAAAACCGAAAATCACCACGGCAACGGCGAGTATAATAAGCAGGATGGTAGTAGTCATAAAAGTGTTCACATCAAATTTGCGTGCAAATTTACAACAAAAATTGCACATATGCAAGCGCGCGAGCATTTTTCCATAAAAAATATGCCAATGTTTGCGTATGTCGCAATTTTTTTGTACCTTTGCCGCCGCAAATCAAAATTAAGAACGATTATGAGAAAACTCTTTTCTTTCTTCGCTATGGCAGCGATAGTGCTGGGCATGGCAAGTTGCGGAGACGGGAATGACCCGAACAATCCCAATACTCCGTTCAAACTGGAAGTGCAAAATCTTACGGATGAGTCGGCGGATATAGTAGTCACTCCTGCTTCTGATGCAGAGTATCTGTGGACCAATGTGGAACAGAGATATCTAACGAACCATCATTTTGCAAAATTGGAAGACTACGTAGCAAACCTTTTGAGTACTACGACGTATGCGAAGATGGAAACGGCGGGTCGAGTGCTCAGCGGGAGTAAAACGATTCCGCTATCCGGTTTGAACAAAAACAACGCATACTATTTTATCGTTTTCCGCGTAGATGAAGAATTCAAACTATCAGGGGAGGTTTATTCTGTCAGATACACTCCCGGAACCAACACAGATGAACCCGGCACTCCCGACCAGCCAATCACTTTCGCTGTATCTCCTACAACGATTAATGCTCCAGCAACAGGCGGCACTTTTACACTAACGGTCAACACTAATTCCGTATGGGTGGCTTCTGCTGAAGCGGCGTGGGCTACGCTTAGTCCAACTTCCGGAGAAGGCAATGCGACTGTAACGGTAACCATTGAGCCGGCCACCTCTACGGAAGAGACTTCGCAGAAGATCACTTTTAGTGCCGGTACGAACACCTATTATGTGACCGTCAAACGCGCAGGCAAGTCCAATACGAACCCGCCGGACCAAACCGATCCTAATACGCCGACAGGATTGAAAGTGCGCATAGTATACCATTCTGTTGGGTGGGATATTATTGATTATTTTCAACTTACCTGGAACCCTGTCAATGGAGCTACTGCTTATAAGGTGTATAGAGAGGATGTGTGGGCCCACGGAGAGAAATATGGACAAGTATATACTCCCAACAGAGTGATTGCCGAAGTAACAACACCAGAATTCAAGGATAATTCGTTTGATACGGAGGCATGGGGCTACCAGAGTATGAAATTAAAATACACGGTAACGGCTATTACCTCCAAAGGGGAGAGTAAACCATGTGAGGTGGTAGAAGAGTGGTGGGAGCCGGGGGTATAAATCCATGTGCTTCCATAATGGTCAATCTTCATTCTTTGCGATAAAAGAAAAAATGAACCCGCATGAGATGCGGGGCTAATGGACAACGGCTGAAACGCACCTTCGGGATACGTTTTCATGTTGTATGGCGGATGATGTAATAGGGGATGTTGAGTGCCTGAATCTCAGCTTCGTAGCGTTGGAAGAGTTCGAGGCGGATGGCATCGGAGCCGTTGTATCGTGCGGGGTCAGGAATCCACGGAAGGTCAGGATAAGTGAGTAGATACACATCCATGGGATAGCGTAGGATAGCCTCGTTGAGCCACTCCGGTACACGGCCGAAGGCATAATCGAACCACACTTTGGTGACGATGAGGTCCGTGTCAAAAAAGCAGGGGTTAGAGGTTAGGGACGACAACACGTCGATTTGGTGACGGGCGATGAGGCACAGTTCGTCCCATGTGACCTCCTTTGAACCTTTTTGCTCAATGAAAGAGCGGGCATATTCGGGCACAAGCGTGCCTTGATAGCGTTTCGCCAGGTAGCGAGCCAGCGTGCTTTTACCGCTACTTTCCGGTCCTATGATTCCTATTTTATACATTGACGTGGTACCCCTGGGAGGGGGTGCACTCTCAATAAAAGTGCCTTAAAAGTGTGTAGAACTCAGGTCAAAGGCTCGTTCCGTTTGTTACCTTTTTTCTTCAAAGGTTTTTCCCGGCAGCGGGAACAACCTCATTTTTTTATCGGGTGAGCATGAGTTTGATGTTCAGACCGATATTATCCGCCTTGACGGGGTAGGAGGAAGAGATAAGCGGTGTCGTGCCCTGGTGGTCGTAGAAAAGCTGGAGGTTGATTTTCTGGCTGAGCACATAATCCGCAGAGATCTTAATCGCCAGCACCTTATTTCCTGACGATGCCTGTGTGATGCCTTCTTCCACTTTGCGGAGTAACATCTTTACATCCTTATACGATACATCGACTTGTAGTTTGAGGTCGTTGCTGACTTTCTTCTGTCCGCCGTCTTTCTTCTTGGTGATGAAATTGAGGTTCTTGATGGTGTACCCTGCTCCGAGCACGAACTCAGAGGTATGACCTTCGGTCAGTTGGACGGAGGTGACGTTCAGCGCGAGGTTACGTTGCTTGCGGTACTCGGCTTTGAAAGAGAGGGAGTTTTTCATGGTCATGTTCAGTCCGATGAGCGGTGAGAAAGCTTCGGTGAGCGTGACGTTAGAGATGTCATAAGCGGAGCTTGGACTCGGGGCATCGTTGGTGACGTCCCGTACGAAACCAATCATCTTATTGGAACCGTCTGCACCGACCCATGTGGAATAACTGCCAAACGAACCGATGGCGTACTTACAAGTGTAGGCGTGGGTGAGGGTGATGGACTTGAAATGGTCTTTGATGAGAGGCAGTTTGCCCAGACCGTCATAGGTGACGGACCAGTTAGGGAGTATCTTGAGGATGCCGAGGAAGGGGTTGAGGTCCATCTTCCTTGCGTCCCGTCCGGTGTATGCGGCCAGGAAAGCAGGTACAAGCACATCTGCAGAGTTGGAGCTGACACGGCCGTGCTTGGTGGGGTCGTACTTAGTGCCTTGCGGTATATTAGACATGAATCCCTCGGACGGCAGCGTAATACCGGTGTACTGGTCTTGCACGCGCTCTTTGAGCATCTCTCGGTTAGCGATGAACTGGTCGAACGCGCTGTTGGCAAAGTTCTCTTCTTGTGAGCCGACGTGGCTGAACATCGTTCCGAGAGCCACCTGCGTGATATTAAACGAGCCCGTCATGTTCTCCTGCGGGTAGTCGTAGGTATAGATGATGGAGCTGGACTGCGCGAAATAGCGTTTGCCGTTGAGCTGCACTTTGAGTCCGGGCAGCGGTTCGAGCGTCAGTTTGATGTCGAAATCAGAGGTATGCGCACGTGTGGCGGGTTGTACGATAGAGGTGTCTCCAGACAGCCATCCGTTGCGTTTGGCGCGCTCGAGCATGTCTCCCGGGATAAAACCGAAGGCGAAATCAAAGCCCGGTGCAGCGGGTCCGTGTCCCAGACTCTGACCCATAAATCCAGCCTCCGGTTCGAAGCCCGGGATAGTCATGGAGTTGGTCTCGCGGTAAGTGACTTGCAGACGCCGTATCATCGTACCGAGGTAAGCGAACATGTCTCCTGCCGTTTGTGCGGGTGTTCGCTCGTTCGGGTCACGCGAGGTGATGGAGACGGACGCCTTGGCGCAGTCCGCCTTTGGCGTAATCGTCACTTTGGTATTCCCGTTGGGTTTGAATGTAACCGGAACTGCCTTACCCTCCGGGTCAGTAACGTTGATAGTAAGCACTTCGCTGTTGAGGCGGTGGGTAATTTCTATCGCTTCGCCTTTCTTGAAATCGACAGTCTGGGTGTAGGTGCGCGGCTTGAAATTACGTTTGCTTTGCCGTCCTGTATAGCGTTGCGTCATGGTCTTCCAATACTTGGACTGGCCGTACCACGTCTCGAAATTAATACTTCCGTCCACCTGCCAGCTCTGCGTGGAACTGACGGTATTACCTCGGCGCAGACCATTGGTGGTCGAGGCAGTGCGGGTCCAGTTATAATTGGCGTTATAAGACGCGTTGGCGTTCAACGCATCGAGGTATGGAATGCGGTTGAAGGGCACGTTCCACGAAGCGGTGAAGACTTGCTGGTAGGTGTACGGCGATCCGAACTTAGCCAGCGAACGCTGAATCGTATCTTTCCACGCTTCGTAATGATCATGGTTAAACTCCGGATCAAAATAACGGTTATTGAGTATCTCCGGCGTGTATTTGCCTTCGTCGATAATAGCATTCATCGCAGACTGGAAACTGAACTTCATGTTCTTCGTCAAGTCGTATTTGATGTCCACATTACGGTCCCAAGTGAAGTCCTTGCTATAGGTGAGGTCCATGTCTGCTGCGGAGGCACCAGTGAGGTCACGCATCTTCATGTGACTGAAAGTGCGGTGCATATTCATACTGAACGCCCATGACTGCGGCAGGTAATAGAAATTCATCTCTTTGAGGAACTTCACTTTCTGCACTTTCTCCACTTTGCTGAACGGTTCCCATGGCTTAGGATTGAAACTATAGGCGTATTGGAACGAACCTTTATGGTCAGTTGTAATGTTCGTCTCCATCTCGGGCGAGTGCTCGGACTGCTTGTTATATGAGGCGGAGAGGGAGAAGTTCGCCGGGTCATAGAACATGTCTTTCTTCTTCGAATGGATATTCACCTTAAGGTTAGAGACACTGAAAGAGGTGGACTCATGTACGGTGTTGGAAATCCGTTTGATGGAGTCTTGTTCCGCTTTGGTGTTATATGTGCTGAGCGTTTCGGCCAGTTTGACGTCGGTGTCTAAGGGGTCGTAGTCGGGACTGGTGGTCTCATTGCTATAGGAGACGTAGAGCGGCATCTGTATCTGCGCTTTCTCGGGGAAGAGTCGTCCTCCTTCGAGTGCTGCGCTGACGGATAACTGATAGAAATTATCCATGTTACGGTCCAGCACATTCGATTCGATGGACCCGTATCCGGCGGTCTCGAGCCGTCCTGCCACATTGACTTGGGCGATGTCGCTGATAGCCAGCGAGGCGTTCGCCATCGCCGCCACACCGCCTTGTTCGTTGAACTGGCTGAGGCGTAATTCGTTCACCCATATCTCACCCGCTGCGTCATGTTGACCGTTGTTGCGCACACCGATCATGATAGAAGAAATGTCTTCCAATGTGGGGTTACCGAGCACGGTTATTTTGTTCTGCGGCTTGCCGTTTCCATCGTCATAAATGACATATGGAATGGTGTTGCTTACCCCAGCAGTACCGGATCGTTTGGCCTTGTTACGCGCGGTCTTGGCGGTGGTGAGAACACTGAGCGGGAAATCGAACATGTTCTCTTTCGGCCATACTTTGAGACGGTCCGCCTCGGAGTTATTATTGTATAATCCCGGTTCCGTGAGCACCAGCGGAATTTCATACTCGTAGTAATTATTGCGCAGGTCAGAGCCCATTCGGATAAAGCAGGTCAATTCTCCGTCTCGCAATTCGGGGTCGAGATTACTCAACTGCTCCGCATGGACGAACATCTGCAGGTTCTTGTACTGCCTCATGTCATAGCCGGTGTTCTTGTACATCGCCCGCGCGTCGTGGGGACTGAGGTTCGCCACACGCATCACCATCGCCTGTTCGTTCTGTGCGATGAGTTGTGCTTGTCCCGGGTCTGTCTGGCGGCTTACGCCCGGCGGGAGAACATAATTGACTGGCGTACGTGTGCTATTCTCTTCTATATTAACCGTCTGTACATCAATAGAGGCTCCGCTGTTGACCGATAGGCCGATGGGTGCCAAATCACGCGTGTACTGCCGCCACTCGCCGCGCACGAGGTCGAGCGTCGCGAAACGCAAATGGGTCTCTTTCTCAAAGCCTGTAAGATAGATACGCATGAAGCGGATGGATTTCCAGTTACGGATAGAACCGACCTTCTGCACGGTGGCACTGTCACCGCGGAGAGGTATCTTGAACTGGTACCACGCCACATCGACCGTCTCGCCGTTGCGAAGCGTCACTTTGCGGATTTTCTTCTCCGTGATGTGCTGGCGCCCCACCTCCATCATATCCGGGCGTAGAAGAACTTTGTATTGGAAGTATTTCTCATACTCGCTGAGCGTGTTGTCCTGGTTGATGTCTTCTATATCCGGTGTGAGGGTAGCGGCTGTTCCATAACTCTCCGTCTGTTGTTCTGTCGCCGGTGAGTTACCTTCGGTACCGTTGAAATGTTTGTAGCGGTCCAGAATACTTACTTCCTCCTGATCGTAATCGGTTCCCCGGTAATAATGGAAATTATCTCCGGCGGGGTCGTTCCTCGGTGAGAAACGTTCGCCCTCCCAAGCGTTCCATATCTCGGCTGATACGCGGCTCTGCAGGTCCGTCAGGTACTGCTTATACGCCGGCCACTCTTTTTCCTGATTGCTGTTTAGACCGTTCAGACCGATGTCTTGTTTTTCTCGTGAACCGGTTTGGTTACTGAAAGCCACGACAGTAGAGGTCGTACGTGGCACGTAACCCCACACGGTGGAATCCACACGACCGACATCTTCATTGGAGATAGGCAGGCCGTGCTCAAAAGCTTTCTTGCCGTCGCGCAAAATATCTTCGCTTATGTCACCGAGGTTGATATACATCTCACCGTCATAGCCGTCTGGGTTCGTGAGAGCCGGGTCCATCAACCAGAACTGGATGTACTCGATGTTCGCTTTCTCAAAATCCGTGTTATCCATTCGGCGCATGATACCTCCCCAACGTTTCTTCGGAGTCATCAATCGTCCGGAGGAATTGATTTCACTTGCGGAGATATTGTATTGTCCGCGTTCCTCCGGATAGAAAGAGAGGTTGAGAATAGGCAGTTTGGTATCAACGTTGCTGGCCTCCTGACGGTTCGGGTAAATCTCATCCTGATAGACTATACGCGTACGATGGTCACTCATCGCATTCATGTCGTTCTTGATATGCGCTGGGGTGTTCGTTTGCGGGTAGCCGAAGATTGGATCGACGGTGTACCACGCAAGCAATGCGCGGTTCTTGTTATAACTCGGTTGGTTGATGTCTTTCGACTCGCTGAAAACGGTCGGTGTGGACGCCAGGAACCAATAACTCGGGTAGTGCACATCGATATTAGTCGTAGTGCTCTCAAAATCATCGATATATGCTGTTCCGACACTGCCGACGTCATTAGTATGTCCGGGGATAAGGTGCGCAAACTCCGCATTGATGGAGAATGTGGACGGCGCCGTAGCGGTGATCCAAGGAATCTTGTCAATTGCGTTCGTCAGCCATTGCATCTCGGTTTTCCAACTGCCGTTAATACCCCAGATAGTGTTCGCTAATGGCTCGGAACCCGTGTTCACCTTGGTGGTAAGCGGTCGCTCGCGCAAGTGCATGATTGTTCCGCCGAGTACCAGGTCTTTGGTGAACTCGTATTCCAAATGCGCGCCGAAAAGGCTCTTGCGTTGCATTGAGAAAGTGCTCTGGTTCTCTAATTTGACGTCCACATTTGTTCCGGACTCCAGAATGGAGGTGTTGAGAATAGTCACCGTTCCCATCGTGTAATCAACGGTATAATCGACGTTCTCGATAAGGGTGGCGCCACCAGCGGTGACGGTTACAGATCCGCGCGGCACATTCATTGCACCCAGACGAATCTCACTGCTATTGGTGCCTTTGTATTTACCGGTCAAACGGAATTTGTTCTTCTCGCTTAACTCCTGCGCCACCACAAGTGTGGAGTCATACAACTCAGGGAAACAATACTTGGCGGTTAACCGCGGGTCATATTCCAGCACTTTCGCCAAGTGTTCTCCAAACGGCTCCAGAACAGGGAAAATAATCTTACCGCTGGAGGCGTAAACAGTCAATCCTTCGATAAAATCGAACCGTCCGTCCGGACTGGCATTATGTTTCTGGTCCAGGCGGTCCAAATTCATCACGCGTATCAACTGCTTTCCGTTGACGCTGACCGGGCCTTCGGTCAAGTACTGCATATCCGTACCCACCGAGTCGTTGCGGTAGGTGACGTATAACTCAAACTTGTCCTGGTTAATACTCGTTGCGCCGAGGGAGTAGATGTTCTTCATCATCAGGTCCCATGTGCCGCGGTTTTTCTTGTCCGGAGCATTGGCGCTTGACTTCAGCATTTTTAATGCCAACGCATTCGGCGCGCGCAACTCGTCACTGCCGTCCGTGGAGAACTCTCCGACTTGGTGCACTTGACCGTTATAGGTGTATTCATAGGCGACAGCCAAGACTTCGTCTTGATTCAGCGCTGCTTTTAAAGAGATGTAACCCAATGCGCTATTGAGCGTATATTCACTGCTGGAGAGCAGTCGTGCGGACTCGATCTTCTCAAAATCAACACCGCCTTCCATCCCATTCAGCCCTTCCAGCACCGTACTGGTGTTCTGCAGATCACGGAAAGGAGTGGTGCGAACAGTGGAGTAGAGACTATTAGCGTTGTTATCTGGCGGTGTATTGGTACCTCCGCCCCAAGAGGTGTTATGCGTATGACGGCCGTTTTCACCGATATCGGTAAAGGCAACAATATTACGTGCTTGATCGTAATTACCGCGCTTATTGGTCACCCACACCTCAATCTTATTGATCTGCGCTCCGCTGGAGATGTATGGCACCGTTGCCATCGCCTCCTCGTAATGGTCGCGGAAGAAATGCGAGAGGAAGAAGTGGCGGTTCTCATCGTAGGTATCGCCGGAAATGTCGAATTTCGTCATCTGCGCGCCGCCTTGACTGCTCACCGTTTGGGCCTCGCTGTTTTGCTGGGAAATCAATGCTTGTATCTTCAGCTTGCCGAACTTCAAGTTTGTCTTGATACCGAACAAAGCTTTGCTGCCACGGATGAGTGAACTGGGCAAGTCCATCGTCACATTACCGGCCTCAATGGACTGAATAATGTCGTCCTCTTCGCCTTTGTAGTTGAGTTTGAGGTTCTGCTGGTCAAAAGAGAACGAAGCTTCGGTATTATAACTGAGGTTGAAGTTCAGTTTCTGGCCCACTTTACCTTGAATACTTGCTTGAATCTTCTCGTCGAAATCGAAAATGTTGTTGTTTCGCGCGCGTATTGTCAAAGACGGATTGGCTATGTACTGGTGCTTGAAGCCGAAAAGCAATTCCGCACTACCTTGCATCTTCAGTTGCACACCGCCCGGACCGAATACTTTGTCAGCCGGACCGATGTTGAACTTCATGTCCGTAATATCGAATTTCTTTTCGTTGTTATGCTCCACTTCGCCTATTTTCTGCTGCCAGTAGCGGTGCATAATCTGCCGTTCAGCATATTGGTTATACTCCTCTTGCGTCAGCATATACGGCGTGGTAATGTCCGTCTCGCCAATGCGCGTGTGAATGATGTATGTGCCTGTCTCCGGCTGATACTCCACTGTCGTAGTTACGTTAGCCGGGTCATCCAGGTCCAAAGACGAAACCGGGTGTGTTAATTCGCCATAGTTCTGCGCGCCGAGTTGCTTCACGTTCGTTGGAGCCCAGATGGCGCTATCTGTCTCCGTTACATAATCCGCCACGTCCTCTGGCGTCTGTCCGGCAAGCGAGCCTTTGTTCGCAGCATTAGACGAGCCTCGGCTCGTATCAGTAGGCGACTTCGTCGCATCATTAGCAGCTCTGGCTGCTTTCTCCGCCTCTTTAGCTGCTTTCTCTTCTGCGATTAACTGCTTGAGTGTCTTTTGTGCATACATCGATGGCACGGACACGAATGCCAGTGTAAACAGCAGTAATATGTACAGCAGTTTCTTCAAATTACAACATGGTCAACGCTTTGCGTATCACGCCTTCCACTTTCAGCGTTGGTTCTGTTTTGAGAATTTTATCCACGGCTTTACCGCTGGAAGCAGCAGGGAAACCAAGCATCGTCAGCGCACTGATAGCTTCCGCGCGCGTACCGTTTTCTTCTTCTTCAAAGGTCATCGGCAGTTCTGTCGGATCAACGCCCAAATCCAACTTGATGGCTTTGTCTTTGAGGTCTACGATAATACGTTGGGCGGTTTTAGGGCCCAGACCTTTCACTTTTGCCATCGCTTTGGCGTTGCCCGTCGCGATGATAATACGTAACTCCTCTGCCGTGAAGGCGGACATGATCATCCGCGCCGTCGCAGCTCCGACACCGCTGACGGTCATCAGCATTTCGAACAGTTTGCGTTCCGCACGGTCAAAAAAACCATAAATAGTGTGCTCGTCCTCACGGATAATCTCCGTAACGTACAACTTCACTTCTTTCTCTTCACTTCCTACCAGCGCGGAGTAGGTCGGCAGTGTGATGGCTAAAGAATAACCCACACCGGCAGCCTCTACTATCGCCTCCGTCGGCAGCAATTCAGTCAGTTTTCCTTTTATATATTCAATCATAGTTCGCGTATGTGCACATAAAAAGCGGCGCAAAGGTACAACAAAAATTGCACATGTGCAAGAAATAAATAACTTTTTTTGCGTATGCGAAGAAAATATTGTACCTTTGCAGCGAATTTTATATTAAAAACACCATGACATCTCCTTTTGTCTTACCACCGCACCCCTTGGCGCAAAATGCTGCTAAGGAGGTCATCGCCAAAATGCATGCCTACATGGATATGCACCCGGAGAGTGAGTTACATCGGGTGGGGAAAATGTTCGGTGTGCTGGTGTGTCAAGAGACATGTATGGCTGCTTTTTCTGCGCAGTTGGACGGCAGTTATGAGCACGAAGGCTTTGTTCCGCCGGTATATGCGATGGAAACGCCGCCGATTGGCAAATCCAAACAGGAATCGCAACGACTGCAGAAGTTGCTGTTTGCACAATATAACCTGATAAACGGTAAAGGTGAAAGTAAAAATTTACTGGATATTTTTGCCAGCGAGAAACCCATTGTACCGGCAGAAATATGGTTCTCGAACTCGAAGTCTAATACGCAGAAAATCAGAGATATAATACCACCTTCCGGTGCAGGGGAATGTTGTGCACCAAAACTGCTGCAATACGCCTTGATGCAAGGTCTGCATCCTGTCGCTTTGGCGGAATTTTGGGTGGGTGCGTCGCCCAAAACGGAAATACGGAAAGAAGGCACGTTTTATGCACCCTGTTCGGGACGCTGCAGACCTATTTTGAAACATATGTTGCAAGGCATTGAAATGGACCCGGAACCGCAGCTGCAGCACGCGCAAAAATTATGCACGGACATACATCTTTTATACGAAGATGACTATATTATAGTCATTGATAAGCCGTCTGGACTGCTTTCGGTTCCGGGAAAAACGGATGAATTATCTGCATCTTCTTACCTCTCGAAACAACGACAAAATGCCTATGTTCAGGCGGTCCATCGTCTTGATCAGGACACCAGCGGTTTGTTAGTTTTGGCAAAGACCCCCGAGACCTACAAAATCCTTCAGTCTTATTTCCAGCGCCGTGACGTTTTCAAGCGCTACGAAGCAGTCTGCGTGAGCAGTGAAATAC
>Ga0310691_10000189_pt1 | contig 126985 bp, 107 predicted proteins | sample 176DNAGHGlowgp2_FD_203887 | JGI IMG/M metagenome (GOLD analysis project Ga0310691, IMG submission 203887) | Sheep rumen microbial communities from Palmerston North, Manawatu-Wanganui, New Zealand - 1766 DNA GHGlow gp2 (v2) (version 2) | ecosystem: Host-associated > Mammals > Digestive system... | reverse complement strand
AGCTACCAAAATCTATCTCAAGGGTATCACCAATTTTGATTCCGAGATTATCTGCCATTGCTTTACCAACAGCTATCTCATTTTTATTAGTTGGAACTTCGCCTTCAAGTGTTTTCATTTTTTCGTCGGCATTTCCCACCGTCTGCTGCATACGGTAATTATAGCTATCTCCATTATAAATAATTTTATATTGATATATGCATTCCGTAAAAGTATGTGCCGGCATGCCTTCTTCCTTCAGTTTATCCTCAACTGTTTTCAGGAATTTACCATATAGTTCCTTACCATCTTCTCTATACATGAAAGTATCAATATCTATTTTCTTTTCATCTGTAAAGCTTGAATAGTCGATTGCATTTTCTCCTATCTTATCAACATAGAGGTCTGATCTTGTACCAAATGTATCTATAAAGGAATTGCTGTCCATAGTTGCCGTTGTATTGGCCAAAACAAGCAGGAAGAGCGAACATATTCCAAAGGAAATGATTATATTCAGGAACCTCTTTGGACTGCTTACTATGTCGTTCCACGCCAGGTAAAGAGTATTCTTCGCATGGCTCTTACTAATTCTGTAACCTTTCTTCTTTTTAAACCTCTCACCTGTTTCACCATTTCTGATGGCATCAACCGGAGTAGCCTTCTTAATTCTTGCCGTCGATAGATATGCAAGTCCGATAATAACTCCAAATACCAAAATGGCTCCAACAATGTTTAGCAGCTTACCATAGGAATTACCCAGCACCATATTTTCAGTTACACTCTTCATAAGCATTTCTGCAAATGGATAACTTATAATGCATCCAATCACCGAACCTGCCAATGCAATTCCTGTGTATTTTGTCATATAGAGACTTCTTATCTTCCTATTTCTAATACCTATAGCCTTCATGACACCGATCTCACGGAAATCATCCTGAATCGTAAAACCAATGGAAAACTTAAGTATTACGAAAGAAACTATAACGAGACATACACTAAGTATCATTACTACGAATGCAACTATCAGGTCCAGAACATATGTCATAAGTATTGTGCTCTTTGGAGACTGGAACATTATGTTTTCAATTTCGCCTGTTTCCGACTTAGCCTTTGCTATATCATTTGTATCGGCATAAACTATAAAACCTTCATAATGTTCTGTATCCACGTTATCATAAATGTAATCAAGATCTTCCTGATTTATAAGAAATCTGTCATTTCCCATAAATGTAGATCCAAGGAATGCATCTTTAAGCTTTCCATCTACTACAAACTTTCGTTCATCGCCTTTAAACTTCAGTGTTATCTCATCACCAATCTCTATATTGTTTCTGCTTATATAGTCTCTAGTGATATAAATATGCCCTTTCTCTACACTGTTTACCTCTTCATTTGAAGCATCAAACATCTTAAGCGATGAATTCTCAAAAGATTGAACAATAATAGAGCTATCTGATTCAATCGTCCTCCCCTTACTGTCTAGAACATCACTATCTAAGAAAAGTATCTTATCCATCTTATAGCTTGTTATAGCTTCTGAATTCTTAATTGTATCTTCTATTTTTTTCTTATCATTTCCACCAACGACCAGGTTGTAATCACCGACTCCCGCCTTATCCAAATAATAATCTGTACCATTTAATACCGACACCAGATTATTAAGACCGCTGGCTACAAAGATTGACGCCAGTATGATAAAGAGGAAGAGGATGACATTCATTGTCTTATTTCTCTTTAGATCTTTTTTTAATATCTTGAAAAACATTTCCTTTTTTCCTTTCTTGTTATTTTTCATCTTATGGCTGAATAATAACAAGTCAATTATTAAATAATCATTAAGTAGAAAAAAGGTGTAGTTTATTTTTTAACTACACCTTTCTAACCACCAAAGTTGCTCTGAAATTTTCACCTGCTTTTTCTGCAAATACGTCTCCATCCATCTTGGTCATTAATTGTTTTACTATGTATAACCCAAGACCATTTCCCTGAATGTTTGTTGTGTTGCTGCCTCTATAGAAGGAATCAAAGATATTATTAATCTCTCCTTCTTCTAAAGTGCATCCCGTATTCTCAACAGTAATCAGTTTGCAATCCTCTTCTTCGCTGAAGGAAATACTAATCTTATGACCATCGCCATATTTGATGGCATTTTCCATCAGGTTCTGGAGAGATTCCACAAGTCTGTCCTTATCAGCTGACAGAAGTACATTATCGAAATCCTCAACCTCGAATTCTGTATGGATTACACTGAGCTTATCTTTATAATATGCTACAACGCCTTCCATAACATCCTTCAGATACACCTCGCCAACATTTACAGACAGCTCCATAAAGTCTTCGCGAGACAGCTTATAAATCTCATCTACATAGCCACGGATTTCCTCTGTTTTTGAGACAATGCCATCCAGTGCTTCCTGTTTCTTTTCATCTGTATCATAAAGACCTTCTGAAAGTGCTTTGGAATAAAGCTGAATTGCTGATAACGGAGTTTTAATATCGTGAGATAGTGAAAGCAGCAAGGTCTTTTTTTCTTTTTGATATTCCAGGTTCTTTGTCTTGCTATCTTCCAGGTTCTCTCGTAGCATGTCCATTCCCCAAAGGAATTTTCCAAAGAAACGACTCTTCTCTTCCTTGATCGGTGTTGAGAGATTGCCTTTTGCCAGTTCCTGAGTAAGGGAGGACATTTTATCAAACGGCTTTATAACCTTCTGTCCTATATAAATGAAAACTCCTACAGTTAGAAGAAACGCTGCAGCCATTCCAATATTCATCAGAATAAAAGCTTTATTATTTCTATTAATTATATATTCTATTCTAAATAGAGTTCCATCTACCTCTTCTACAGAATAATCATTATTGCATATTTCAGATGGATCAAATTTGCTGACTTTTATAATCGAACTAAATTCACTTATATCCAAATCTTCCGGATTTTCTCTTAGAGAAGGATCACTCTCTAGAATTCGAACTACTCTTTTTGCTTCAACACGGTAAAACCTTCCAGATTGACGGACATTAGTTAAATAGATGACATTTAAAACTATAACGATCAGAATCTCTACTATTATGATTATTGTTGCAGCTCTTTTAAATCTGTTCATCTAATACCTCATGAATATAATTCCATATAGCCTTTTTCTTTCATAGTCTTAAAAACTTCTGGTTTAATATTGATCATCTTAAGATCTCCGAACTCAAGTCTTAATTTCTTAAGAACTCTTAGTCCAGTTTCTGATATGTATTCAAGGTTTTCAGCATCAATTACTGTCTTGTAATTTGTTCCTGAATTAAGAATGCAATACATCTCTTTTTCAAATTCCAAAGAAACATCTCTGTCAACTTTCTCTGGAAGATGAATTATCATTTTTTCGCCTATTACTTTTCGCTGTATATCCATAAATACCTCCAGATATAACTAAACGCGGCTTATCTCTTATTCAAACCTATAGCCTACACCCCAAACTGTAAGAATATGTTTTGGCTTCTTTGGATCTTCTTCTATTTTTTCTCGAAGCCACTTGATATGAACGGTTAAGGTTTGAATTTCAGATTCGCTGTCACTTCCCCAAATAGTGCTAAATAAATATTCTTTCTTTAAAGTAACACCTTTATTCTCAATAAGCAGTTTTAAAAGATCGAACTCCTTTGTTGTAACAACAACTTCCTTACCATCTACTTGAAGTGTCTCAGTTACTGTATTGAGAGTAAGGTTATCTTCAACTATTACTTCCTGAGCGTATTTACGTTTAAAAATACCATTTATCTTTGCAATTAAAATATCTATATCATATGGTTTTTCAATATAGTCATCGGCCCCAAGATTAAGACCCTTTAATTTATCCTCTTTCTCTGTCTTAGCGCTGGCAATCAGTATATGTGAATTCGAAGTTTCGCGAATCTTAGAACAAACCGCAAAGCCATCTATCCCAGGAAGCATAAGATCAAGAATCACAAGCTTGGCTCCATACATCTCAAAAAGCTTCATTGCTTTTTCGCCGCTATCTGCAACAGAAACAACGTAGTTTTCTTTTCTAAGAAAGGTTTCAAGAAGCCCGCCTATTTCTTTATTATCCTCTACTATTAGTATATCTAACATTTTTCATTCCCCTGTTATACTTGGTTACGCATAGCGCTAAATTATTTTTGCAAATAAAATGCCCTCTGCGCCTTCCTTTTCTCCATTATTATCGCATGCTATAACTTTTATTTCTATTGTTTTTCCAGTCCATTCTTTTTCTATCTCGAATATATTATAAAATTCAAAGACTGATTTTCCAATAGATTCCCCGTCTATTCTTTCCATCATCAGTTTTCTGGTTTCTTTCTTCAAGACATCACCAGTTTCAGCATCTCTGATTTCATAATGAAGATTTTGGATACTATTTTTTATTTTATAAATATTATCTTTTCTTAATTCGAAATCCTTTGGATCCAGCTGCCATGGTCTGCAAACTCCAGACACTGCAATTTTGCTTGCTGACTCAATTTCTATTTTTTCTAAATTGGTTTGATATTCCTTTACGTTACTTCCACTAAGATCAAATTTATTCTCTTCAGCTCCATCACTTACCACATCAACTCTATATATATAAAGATATTCTCCTTCAGAGAATTCAAGGATATGACCTTTTTCAATCTCCTTACCTTCTCTTTTAAGAACAGCTTCCCCTATATCATAATGATAAGCTCTAAATCTTTTCGGATTACCAACAACTCCCTGAGACTGTAGATATGCCAACTCAGTTTCATACGATGTACTTGTTGGATCAACCAGATAAACAAACATGTGTATATCTGTCTCTTCATATAGCGCTATATCACAAGCCCTATACATTGGAAGAAGACCCATATGATAATACCATTTCCCTGTATATGGTTCTAAATATCCAGGAAATGTATCATCAATTATTTCAAAGCCCAAGTCCTTGCACCAGAGCTTCATATTATTCCTATGTTCTATTGGATTAAACCTGACGATTGTCTGTGTTTTTCGACGTGCGATGACAATAGACTTACTGGCTTCTGCTAAAAGCTCGCCATCAAAATTCCTTAGCTCAACCTTCACGGTATAATCACCACAAGGCAGAACTGTATATGGATTTCCATTCTCATCTAAAAGACCCAAGCCATCATCCCAGACCATTCCATAGTCTTTTCCGCTAGCTGTAGTTATGACTGCTTTATAAAATTCATCTGAATAGAATGCTTTTATAGTTGCATCCCTAAGACTTTCTTTTGGATGCTCTAAATCCTTAACCATCAACTCAGGAAAACCAAATTCTAAAAGTTTCTTTTTCCCTGGATCAATCTCTTCTTTGTAACTGGTTAAATCCGGATGGTCAAGATAAACATTTTTATTATTCTTTTTATTCTGACTGACATGGCGCACTTCTATTCCAGAGGAATCCATCAACTTGACTGTTAGTATTGCATCCTCCGGAAGTTTGTCATCATGAAGAATTTCACCCCAAACATTGAAATGCCTTCCGTATTCAACTATTGGGGACTCTCCTGAAGGGAGTGTGATAGTCAGCTTATAACCCATTAAATTAACCTTCTATATTAATATCGATCAATACTTCTGGATCTGCAAGGAAAAACCACTTTCCTCCAGATTTATAACAATACCTTGTAACTGTTCCTGAATTCAGGTTCTGTCCATCAAAAGTTGTATCTACAGTGAAACTAACGCTCTTAATCTGACTTACTGACATGTCTATGCCGTATCTGTTCTTTATGCTGTCTTCCATTTTCTCAGCATATTCTTTATCAAGTTTCTCTTCAGAAACAATAGCAAGATTACTATAGGTTGCTCCTGACTGAAGACTAAAAGTTTCTGCTATCTTGTCATCCAGACTCTTTTCACTCTGGTTATTGTAGTCGTCTCTCCACTTTGTTGTGAAGCAAGCTTTCTTGTAAAGCTTTGAGTCCTCATTGGAAATAGCATTAAAATAATTTTCTACTGCTTTGTCAGAAGAAATGTAACCTGGCATAAGTGCTATCCAACCATATGCAAACGCTGCAAGTAACAACACCACAATCATTACTACTACTCCGACAATGGCCCCTTTTTTCTTACTTTTCTTTTTTCCTTCTGCCATACCTTTTCCCCTTTTAGATAGTCTTTAAAAAATCAGCTGCTGCTGTTTCATAAAGATTATTTCCCTCAGTATCAATAATTACAACTACAGGTAAATCTTCAACCGTAAGCTTTCTAATTGCTTCTGTTCCAAGATCATCATATGCGATCACTTCAGACTTAGTAATTCTTTTCGAAAGAAGTGCTCCAAGTCCACCAATTGCAGCACAATAAACAGCACCATTTTTTACAATAGCATCTACTACCTCTGGACTTCTCTTGCCTTTACCAATCATACCCTTAAGACCCTTGCTAAGAAGGAGTGGTGTATATTTGTCCATTCTACTTGAAGTAGTTGGTCCTGCAGAACCTATTACCTGACCAGGTTTTGCAGGTGTTGGTCCAAGATAATAAACAAAAGACCCTTCTATATCATAAGGAAGTTCACCACCCTCATTCAGAGTATCAAACATTCTCTTATGAGCAGCATCTCTTGCTGTGTAAATAGTTCCTGTTATATATAACATATCTCCTGCACGAAGCTCTTTAATCTCTTCGTCTGTAGCAGGAATAGTAAGTTTCCTATCCATTAATCCCGTATCCTTATTATCTTTAAATTAACTATACAGACTAATTAGTCTTTATAAAACCACGCTCTTATGTCTGTCTACATGACAACACATATTTACTGCAATAGGCAGTCCTGCTATATGTGTAGCGTAAGTTTCAATATTTACAGCCAACGCGGTTGTGCTTCCACCCAGTCCCGCAGGTCCAATACCTAAACTGTTAATCTCATTCAAGAGTTCTTTTTCAAGCTCTGCTATATGTGGCTGTGGATTATGACTTCCTGGTTCACGAGTCAAAGCCTTCTTTGCAAGTTTTGCAACAAGTTCAAAGTCACCACCAATTCCTACTCCAAGAACAAATGGAGGACATGCATTAGGTCCAGCGTTCTTTGCTGCATCTATAACCACCTGCTTAACTCCATCAACACCATCAGCTGGTTTAAGCATAACGAGCTTACTCATGTTCTCACTACCAAATCCCTTTGGAGTAATTGTGATCTTTAGCTTATCTCCTGGGACAATGTCATAATGAATGATTGCTGGAGTATTATCCTTTGTGTTTTCTCTGAGAAGTGGGTCTCCAACAACAGACTTTCTAAGATATCCCTCTGTATAACCCTGGCGAACTCCTTCGTTGATTGCCTCTGTCAGGTCGCCTCCAACTATATGGACATCCTGTCCCAGTTCAACAAAGAATACCGCCATGCCAGTATCCTGACATATCGGTATTCCATCGTTTTTTGCTATCTCCATATTTTCCTGAAGCTGATCTAAAATACTCACAGCTAATGGATTTTTTTCTGTATCTTTGGCCGCACTAATAGCTTTCTCCATTTCTGGAGAAAGCTTTAAGTTAGCATCGATACATAAGTCTCTTACCTGAGACTTTATCTCTTCTACATTTATTTCTCTCATTTCCTCAACTCTCTACTACAGTACGTAGTCATCCTTTTCTATTTTTCCGTTTCTCTTATAAAGCCTGTAATTATTGATCCTTACAGCTAAATAGAAAACAAACAGAATAACTACAACTACTGCTAACCAGTAAGCTATTCCTATAAGTATATTCTCGAGCATACCGGTGTTTGTCAGCGAATTGATGTTTTCTCTAAAATCTTCCATTATGCTTCCTCGTTACCACTATCTTCCTGTGTACTTTCTTCAGATGTTACTTCTGCTGTAGTCTCTTCAGTTCCTTCTTCGGCTTCTTCTGTTTCTGTAGAATTTTTCTCAGTCTGTCTAACCTTAGCAATCTTCTTAACAGCTTCGCCTTCTTTAAGATTTATAAGCTTAACACCAGATGTAATTCTTCCGTAAGTAGATATATCCTCACATCTAAGCTGAATAATAATTCCCTCTGTAGTAATAAGCATTACTTCATGGTCTTCATTAACAGCTTTAACTCCAATTACTTTTCCAGTCTTCTCTGTTACCTTGTAGCACTTAAGACCCTTTCCACCTCTTCTTTGAAGTGTGAAATCATTTATAGGAGTCTTCTTACCCATACCCTTTTCGGTTACGATGAGAAGCTTCTCGCCCTGGGTATTCATCTGCATTCCGACAACTTCATCCTCATGGTCAAGGTTCATACCTCGAACACCCATAGATGAACGTCCTGTACTTCTGATGTCAGTATCTCTGAATCGGATACACATACCATTCTTTGAAACCATGAATATATCACGTGTATTATCTGTTGTCTTAACCTCTATAAGTTCATCATCTTCCTTGATGGTTATACCTATCAGACCATTCTTTCTGATATTCTTGTAATCCATCTGTGGAGATTTCTTAATCATACCTGACTTAGTTACCATGATGAAGTACTTATTCTCTGAGAAGTCCCTAATAGGAACAACTGCCTGAACATGCTCTCCACCGTCCAGCTGAAGAAGGTTAACCATTGCAACACCTCTTGCTGTTCTTCCTGCTTCAGGTATCTGATAAGTACGGAGCTTAAATACACGTCCTCTATTTGTAAAGAAGAGAATGTAATTAAGTGTTGTAGTCATAAGAAGATCTTCTATAAAGTCATCCTCTATAGTCTGGATTCCTCTTATACCCTTTCCGCCTCTATTCTGAGAATGGAAGTTATCAACTGACATTCTCTTTATATATCCGAAATGAGTCATTGTCAGAACTGCTGGCTCATCATCTATCAGATCTTCATCTGTGAAATCACCAACTGCCTGGCCGATGATAGTTCTTCTGTCATCTCCATGCTTATCTGCAATTTCCTGCATTTCTTCTTTAATAACTGTAAGAAGCTTCTTCTCATCTGCAAGGATACCCTTGAGATATGCAATCCTTGCCTGAAGTTCTTTATATTCATCCTCCAGCTTCTCTTTTTCCAGACCTGTAAGAGCACGAAGTCTCATATCTACAATGGCCTGAGCCTGAGCTTCTGTAAGATCAAACCTCTCTATTAACTTCTCTTTTGCTTCATTTACATTTGCAGCAGCACGGATGATTTTTATTACTTCATCAATATTATCGATAGCAATAAGAAGACCTTCAACAATATGTGCTCTCTTTTCAGCTGCAGCAAGTTCGAACTTAGTTCTTCTTGTGACTACATCTTCCTGATGCTTAATATAATATTTAAGCATATCGATAAGTGGCAGAACCTTTGGCTGCTTATTAACAAGTGCAAGCATATTAACGCCAAATGTATCCTCGAGCTGAGTATGCTTATAAAGATTATTTAGAAGTAGGTTTGCATTTACATCATGACGAAGTTCAATAACTATTCTCATTCCTTCACGGGATGACTCATCACGAAGATCTGTAATTCCGTCTACTCTCTTGTTCTTTACAAGCTCTGCAATCTTCTGAATAAGAAGAGCTTTATTAACCATGTAAGGGAGCTCAGTGATAACTATTCTCTGCTTACCCTTTGCCATTGGTTCAATATCTGAAATAGCACGAACACGAATTTTACCTCTACCTGTTCTATATGCTTCTTCAATACCTTTTCTACCAAGAATCTCTGCTCCTGTTGGGAAGTCAGGACCCTTTACTATTTCCATAATTTCTTCTATATCGGTATCTCTATCTTCCTCAACTCTGTTATCAATAATTCTGATAGCAGCATTTGTTACTTCACGAAGATTGTGAGGTGGTATGTTTGTTGCCATACCTACGGCAATACCGGAAGTACCATTTACAAGAAGATTAGGATAACGTGATGGAAGAACCTCTGGTTCTTTCTCTGTTTCATCAAAGTTAGGAACAAAATCAACTGTATCTTTATTTATATCAGCCAGAAGTTCCATTGAGATTTTTGTAAGACGAGCCTCTGTATAACGCATAGCAGCTGCTCCATCACCATCCATAGAACCAAAGTTTCCATGACCATCTACTAATGGATATCTGGTATTCCAATCCTGAGCCAGCTTAACCAATGCATCATAAATAGAACTATCACCATGTGGATGATATTTACCCATTGTATCTCCGACAATACGGGCACATTTACGGTGTGGCTTATCTGGTCCATTATTAAGTTCGATCATTGAATAAAGAATTCTTCTCTGAACTGGTTTAAGACCATCTCTTACATCTGGAAGTGCACGAGATGCTATAACCGACATAGCATAATCTATGTAAGAATTCTCCATTGTTTTCTTAAGATCAACCTCTTTTACTTCGTCATGAGGCTTGTCAAAGATCTTATCGTCACTCATTTTTATCTCCTAACATTTTCAAATAATTGAAAAGTAATTTTATATATCAAGATTCTTTACAAACTTAGCATTATCTTCGATGAACTTCTTACGAGGCTCAACATTATCGCCCATAAGAACGTTAAATGTAAGATCAACCTCTGATTCATCTTCGCCATCCATAGATACTCTGAGAAGAACTCTCTTTGAAGGATCCATAGTTGTATCCCAAAGCTGGTCTGCATCCATCTCACCAAGTCCTTTGTAACGCTGAACCTTGTTGTTCTGATCTCTACCAACTTCATCAATTATAGAAGCCAGCTCTTCATCACTGTAGGCATACCATATCTTCTTATTCTTCTCTAATCTGTAGAGAGGTGGCTGTGCCAGATAAACATGACCCTGACGGATAAGATCTGGCATAAATCTATAGAAGAATGTAAGTAGAAGCGTTGCAATATGAGCACCATCTACGTCGGCATCCGTCATGATAATGATCTTGTCATAACGAAGCTTTTCTATATCGAAATTCTCATGAATACCTGTACCGAAAGCAGTTATCATAGCCTGGATTTCTTTATTCTCCATGATATGGTCAATTCTTGCTTTCTCTACATTAAGGATTTTTCCTCTAAGTGGAAGGATTGCCTGAGTAGCTCTGTTTCTTGCAGTCTTTGCAGAACCACCAGCGGAATCTCCCTCGACTATATAGATTTCGCAATTCTTTGGATCTTTATCTGAACAATCAGCAAGCTTTCCAGGAAGTGACATACCATCTGAAAGATAACTCTTACGAGATGCATCTCTCGCCTTACGAGCTGCTATTCTTGCACGCTGCGCATTTACAGCCTTGTCAATTATAGCTTTTGCAACGGAAGGATTCTGCTCCAGGAAGATTACAAGCTGTTCATTCATAAGTGATTCAACAGCAGTTCTGGCTGGTGCATTTCCAAGCTTCTGTTTTGTCTGACCTTCAAACTGTGGATCTTCAATCTTAACACTGATAATAGCAGTAAGACCTTCTCTTAAATCTTCTCCAGAAAGGTTATCATCCTTTTCCTTCAGAAGTTTATTATTTCTTGCATAATCATTGAAAACCTTGGTCATAGCTGATCTAAATCCTGTCAGATGCATTCCACCTTCAGGAGTAATGATATTATTAACAAAGCTGTTGACCATTTCGTTATAAGAATTATTATGCTGAAGAGCTATCTCAACATAAATATCATCCTTTGTTCCTTCACAATAAATAACCTTATCGTAAAGAGTAGTTTTATGTCTGTTGAGATACTGAACAAATTCTTTAATACCACCTTCATAGTGGAAAGTCTCTGTCTCAGGCTCCCAATTTTCTATTCTCTCTTTATATTCTTCATCAGACTCATCCTCTTTTTTCTCAGGCTGTCTGAGATCAGTAAGAGAAATCTTTAATCCCTTTGTAAGGAATGCAGTCTCACGAAGTCTTATTCTAAGAGTATTGTAATCATAAATCAGATCATCAAAGATAGTTCCATCTGGTTTAAATGTAACCTTAGTTCCTGTTTTATCTGTATCGCCGATTACTTTAAGGTCGTAGCAAATATTACCTCTTTCATATCTCTGTTTATGTACCTTTCCTTCTCTGGAAACTTCTACTTCCAGCCAATCGGAAAGTGCATTAACAACAGATGAACCTACACCATGAAGACCACCTGAAACCTTGTATCCTCCACCACCGAATTTTCCACCAGCATGGAGAACTGTGAATACAACTTCAACAGCTGGACGTCCTGTTTTTTCCTGAATTCCTACAGGAATACCACGTCCATCATCTATTACTGTTATAGAGTTATCTTCATTAATGAAAACCTCTATATTTTTACAAAAACCAGCAAGCGCTTCATCAACAGAGTTATCAACAATCTCATAAACTAAGTGATGAAGACCTCTTGTAGAAGTACTTCCGATATACATACCTGGTCTTTTTCTTACTGCTTCCAGACCTTCAAGAATCTGAATCTGATCCGCACCATATTCTCCAGATACTTCATATCCTTCTTCTTTGATTTCAGGGTTATTTAATGATTCACTCATTAGTTTCTCCTTTTAAATCTATATGACTATTATTAAACTATCTTACCTTGAGATATTTTATATATCTTATCAACATTTATTCTCTGTCTTATAAAATCATCATATCCGGTACAGGTTATTATTGTCTGGATATCTTTAATACTATTAAGAAGAGCATCCCTTCTTCTTGTATCAAGTTCTGACATAACATCATCAAGAAGAAGTATTGGATCATCGTTGATAATTTTTTTAACTAATTCAATTTCTGCAAGCTTAAGTGCAAGCGCAGCTGTTCTCTGTTGTCCCTGAGAACCATAAATTCTTACATCACTATCATTTATAAATATTCCAAAATCATCTCTATGAGGTCCCGTCATTGTTGTAGTATTTTTAATATCTATATTTCTTTTTTCATAAAGTGATGTTTTAAATTCATCTATATCAACATTAGGTTCATATCTAAGTTCTATCTTTTCACTTTCAGAAGTAAGTCCTTTATGAATATCCTTTATGATGTCATTTAACATGCTTATAAAGTTGGCTCTTTCTTTTATAATAGCGGAGCCAACCTCTGCTAATTGATCATCCCAGACATCCAGCATTTCTTCCATTCCAGATTTGTAAGCAATCTGTTTTAATGTACTGTTTCTTTGATCAAGAACTTTATTATATGTTGATAAATTACTGTAATAAATCCGGCTGAGCTGACATATTTCCATATCCATGAAACGCCTGCGCTCGCCAGGTCCATTTTTTACAACTGCTAAATCCTCAGGTGAAAAAATAATTATATTTATAAGTCCGAAAAGCTCTGTTGATTTTTTTATAGGTATTCCATCTATCGCAACACCTTTATTTCCAGCTTTTCTTAGATGCATATCAATCCTGTGACCTACATTTCTTTTTTTAATGTTTACTCTTATGTGAGAATCTTCTTCACCAAATCTTATAATATCTTTATCTTTAGATTTTTTATGAGATCTGGTTGTTGCTGACATATAGATAGCTTCCAAAATATTTGTTTTTCCTTGAGCATTGTCACCATATAGAATATTAATCTTGTCACTAAATTTAACATCCAGTGATTCATAATTTCTAAAATTCATTAATGCCAATGATTCAACAAACATTTACTATTCTTCTACCTTTACAGTATTTCCGTCATATTCGAAGCTGTCCCCTGGATAGAGTTTTTTTCCTCTTCTGGTATCAACCTCACCATTTACTCTTACCTGTCCATCCTGGATAAGTATTTTGGCATCCAAACCAGAGCCTACCAGACCAGCCTTTTTCATAGCTTGTCCGAGCTTTATAAATTCTTCACCATCTCTAATTTTTATAGTTTCCATACTTAATTCCTAATTAATAAGCATCTGGATTAATATTTATAGGCAGAATAATATAAGTAAATGTATTCTCAGCATCCTTTATGATACAAGGACTCTTTGAATCATTCATATAAATATTAACCTTATCATCATCTATAACTCTGAGTGCATCCATGATAAATGTTGGGTTAAATCCAATAATTATCTCATCACCCTCTTTTTCAATTTCCATCTCTTCTTTAATAGAACCCTTATTTGTATCAAGTCTGATATAAAGATTATTATCATTCTTAACACTTACAATAATTGGCTTCTTATCTGTTTCCTGAATAAGAAGAGAAGCTCTGTCTATACATCCAATAAGTTCACTTCTATTTGCTTTAACTAAAAGTGATGTATCCATTGAAAGCATATGTGCTATCTTAAAATACTCTCCTTCGATAAGACGAGATACAACCTTTGTCTTACCAAATTCAAAACTCATATTCTTATCTGCAAAATAAATGACAACATCTTCTTCCGCATCACCATTTACGATCTTGCTGATTTCCTGAAGTGTCTTTCCAGGAACAACTGCAGAAATATCTGAATTATCTCCCTTAAGATTTATCTTTCTCATAGAAATTCTATGACCATCAAGAGAAACAACAGAAAGTACATTATCTTTTACTTCAAAAAGCTCACCACTCATAAGCTTTGAATTCTCATTATCTGAAACTGAGAAAATAGTCTGTCTAATAATATCTTTAAGACCAAGCTGAGAAATTATAATACTCTTATCTTTATTAACAGATGTTATCTCTGGGAACTCTTCTCCTGACCAGCAAGGAATATCGTATCTTGATTTTTCACATATAATAGTTGTTTTGTAATCACTATTAGATTCTATATCAATATCACTATCCTGCATCTTTCTTATGATATCTGAGAAAAGTTTAGAATTAAGAGCAATTGTTCCTTCTTCTATGATAGTACAATCTATATAAGTCTCTATTCCAAGATTAAGATTGTTAGCTGTAAGCTTAAGCTCTCCATTCTTAGCCTCTAATAATATGCATTCAAGTATAGGTTTTACTGTTTTAGTAGCTACTGCTTTAGATACAGTATTTATACCTGATAATAAAACCTGTTTCTTACATTTGATTCTCATTCTTAAAATGCTCCTTTCGCATCTTCATCAGACTAATAATATATATATATAATTTATAGTATTAATAATAATAAGCAGTGTTGATATGTTGAAAAGTACCTTCAGCCCACTAATACAAACAAAAATTAATGTTAATAATCATTTATTAATGATGTTTTTTAATTTTTACTGTTGTGGATTAAGCTTGTTATAAAGAACATTTATAGTAGATTCAAACTGTGGATCGTTCTTTATTTTGTCTTCTATTCTCTTAACACCATTATAAACTGTTGCATGATCCTTTCCACCAACAACTTCACCGATAGAAACCAAGCTTTTATCAGTAAGTTGGCGGCATAAGTACATAACAGTTTGTCTTGCAATTGCAATATCTTTACTTCTTTTTGATGACTGAATATCTGAGATACTAACATTTAAATGTTCAGAAACTGTTGATAAGATAGTATCTGGAGTAATATTCTTTTCAGCATCCTTTGAAATAAGATCCTTAAGTGTTTCCTTTGTAAGATCAAGGGTAATATCTTCATTACTAAGCTTTGAATAAACACTAAGTTTATTAAGAGCACCTTCCAATTCTCTTACATTAGATACAATGTTTTCTGCAATATAAACAAGTATCTCTTCAGGAATGTTGTTCATTCCACCTTTTTCAGCTTTGTTTCTAAGAATAGCCATACGTGTTTCATAGTCAGGAGCCTGAATATCAATAGGAACTCCCCACTCGAATCTTGAACGAAGTCTTTCATTAAGCTCTTTAATTTCCTTAGGTGGTCTATCTGAAGAAATAATTATCTGTTTTTTTGCTTCATATAAGAAGTTAAATGTATTGAAGAATTCCTGCTGGGTTCTTTCACGACCTATAATTTCCTGAATATCATCTATTATAAGTACATCTACCTGACGATACTTCTGACGGAACTCTTCTGTTTTATTATTTTGAATTGCAGTAATGATATCATTTGTAAATCTTTCTGATGATGCATAAAGTACATTCATAGAAGGATTATGCTGCAATATGAAATGCGCTATTGATTGGATTAGATGTGTTTTTCCAAGTCCTGGTCCACCATATAAGAAAAGTGGATTAAGTGCATCCTGGCTTGGAAGATCAGCAACAGCAGTACATGTTGCATATGCATGTCTGTTACTTTCACCAATGACAAAATTTTCAAATGTATACTTTGGATTTAGATTACTCTTTTTAATAGCCTGATAATAATCAGCACTATATTGTCCATCATATTCTACATTTGAAGAATGACTATCATCGTCACTTACTACGAATTTATATTTTTCATCTATTATAAGTTCTATATTAGGATCATTGAAGAATTCTCTAATAGAAGAAAGAAGGAACATGTCATAACCTTTATTACGAAGATAATCTACGCCATGCTTACCTCTTTTCTCGTCTACATAAAAATAGATAGTATTATCCTTAATATCAAATATACTTAGAGGTCTTATCCAGGTTTCTATAATAATCTTAGAAACATCATAATGAGTTTCCAGGGTATTAAGAATACTATCCCAATTGTTTATTATTTGCTCTTTCATTTAATTTTATTCCTTTATTTAATAAAAAACACAAAAATGTATTTAAAACAAAAATATAAGCCTTCTAAGAGGGCAAAAATACACTTCTATATTCTACTACAAATAGGCAATATTCTCAAGGTTAAAAGAGAGCCATAAAAATGTAATTTATGTTAAGTTGTGGTTAAATTTTGTTATTAATTTTCAGTGGAAAAATCCCTTTATAATAGCCAATTTTTTGTTTATAAAACATTTAATAAACAATAATTACATAAGTTATCAACAATTTATTCACAAAATGTTGATAATTTATGTAAACATATAAAAAATTTAAAAAATATTTTTCTTCATATTTAAGGCTCTAAAGCCACTATTTGCTTGACTTTTATATAGTAAAAAAATATAATAGTGTAGATTTGCCCTCTTTTTCGGAAGGTGGCAAAAATAAATAATATATAGAAAGGAAGAAAAATTATGAAGATGACATTTCAGCCTAAGAAGAGATCTAGATCAAAGGTTCATGGATTTAGAAAGAGAATGAGCACAGCTAATGGTCGTAAAGTTCTCTCAGCTAGACGTGCAAAGGGAAGAAAATCACTTACTCCATAATAAAGGAAAATGAAAAAATTAATTTCATTAAAAAACTCCAGAGAGTTTAGCCAGGTGTATAACCATAGAGAATCGTTGGCAAATAAGTATTTAGTGATGTATATCTTAAAAACTGATCAGGTATACAGTAGAATCGGAATCTCTGTGAGTAAAAAGGTCGGTAATAGTGTTATAAGACATAGAATTAAACGTCTTATAAAGGAAAGCTACAGATTGAACTTGGATAAAGTAAAGGATGGTTACGATATAGTGGTCGTAGCTAGGAATTCGGCAAAAGGGAAGAACTTTCAAGAAATAGAAAGTGCTTTCCTACATCTTGGCCGAAATCATCATATTATTAATTAGTATTTATCATGAAAAAGATTTGTATAGCTTTGATCAATTTTTATAGGAAGCATTTATCTCACCTTAAGGGACATAGTACATGCATTTTTTATCCAACATGTTCTGAGTATGCTATTGAAGCATATGAAAAGTATGGATTTTTTAAAGGTACTCTTCTCACAATTTGGAGAATACTTAGATGTAACCCTTTCAGTAAAGGTGGATATGATCCTGTTCCGTAGAGGAGAACATTAATGATACTCACGCAAAATAGCGGTATTATCATGGGTCCTATTACTAAGTTATTAGGATTTATTTTTAATGCCATTTATAACTTGTTTAACGGAATGGGTGTTGAGTCAATTGCACTTAGTATAGTAGTTTTTACTATTATAATAAGACTCATTCTCTTCCCATTCAGTTTAAAAACAACTAAATCATCTAAGATACAGCAGTATCTTAAACCAGAATTTAACAAAATTAATAAGAAGTATAAGGGCAAGAAAGATCAGGAATCTATGCTTGCTCAGCAGCAGGAAACAAGAGAATTACAGGAAAAGTATGGTATAAAGATGACTCAGGGATGTCTTACTTCCCTTATTCAGTTCCCTGTTTTCATTGGTCTGTACAATGTTATTCAGAATATTCCTGCATATGTACCTAAAGTAAGAAACCTTTATGAACCAATTGCACAGGCAATTATGAATACAAATAAAGGTTATAGTCTTTTAAAAGGATTTACTGAATCAGAAAAAATCCCAAGACTTACAACAAAGCTTGTAGAATTTGCTACATCAACAGATGCAACATCAGGTGAAGGACTTAAATCTTTAAATAGTGTTATCGATGTATTATATAGATGTAATGAATCACTTTTTGACAAGCTTGCAAGTACATTTTCAGCTAATCCACAGGTTGGACAGCTTATAGCCGAAAACCAGGATAAGATTACAAGAGTTAATCAGTTCATTTTTGGTATTAACCTTTCAGAAGCGCCAGGCTTCAAGTTAACTCCTGCAATTATTATTCCTATTGCTTCATTCTTATGTCAGTTACTTGCTATGATTGCTACACCTATGAATGAAACTGGTGATCCTCAGCAGGATGCACAAATGAAATCTATGCGTAGAACAATGTACTTCATGCCTATTATGTCTTTCCTTGTAACAGTAAAGGCACCAGCAGGTCTTGGTATTTATTGGGCTGTTTCTGCATTTATCAGTTTCCTTATCGCAGTATTTACTAATCTTTATTACGATCATGTTGATATGGAAAAGATTGTTGAAAAGCAAAAGATTAAAGCAGAGAAAGAAATTGCTAAGAGAAAAGCTTCTGGAAAGAAAACACTTTCTCAGAGATTTACTGAAGCTGCTATGGGACAGCCAGCAGAGGAACAAACAAAGAGTTCTTCTAATTCAACATTAAGTAAGTACGGTAACATGAATCTCAAGAATTACGAAGCAGATCAAACAGCTGAACCTCCAAAGAAAGGCTCACTTGCTGATAAAGCAAATGCCGTTAAGAGATTCAATGATTCGGGGGTAAATAAATAATGGATTACAGAGAATTTTCAGGAAAAACAGTTGAAGATGCTATGATCGAGGCAGCTACTACTCTCGGAATAGCAAGTTCAGAATTAGATATAGAAGTAGTAAGCAAAGGAAGCAGCGGATTTCTTGGACTTGGTTCTAAGCCAGCAGTTATAAAGGCTAAGCCAAAGCAGGAAGTTAGTGATGATATAGAAGAAATTCTTTCAGCTAAGAAAACTGCAAAGGGTAAGAAAAAGCCAGTTGAGAAAAAGGAAGCTGTTAAAGAAGAAGTTAAGGTTCAGAAGGAAGAGCCTACTCTGGAAGAAGTTAAAGAGGCACAGCCAGAAGAACCTCAGGAACCTGCTAATATTGATGATTCAATTATTGATGAAACAAAGGTTTATCTTGAGAAAATCTTTGATGCTATGGAAATGGAAGCAAAGATTGACATCTCACTTGATAAAGTTTCAAGAACAATGAGCATCGATGTTGAAGGACCAGAAATGGGAATTATCATTGGTAAGAGAGGTCAGACACTTGATTCACTTCAGTATCTTATCAGTCTCTATGTTAATAAGAAGAGCGATACTTATATAAGAATCAAGCTTGATACAGAGAATTACAGAGAGAGACGTAAAGAAACACTTGAGAATCTTGCTAAGAACATTGCATTCAAGGTTAAGAAGTCAAGACGTCCATTCTCACTTGAACCAATGAATCCTTATGAGAGAAGAATCATTCACTCAACACTTCAGGGAGATAAATATGTATCTACTAAGTCAGAGGGTGAAGAGCCATATCGTAAGGTAGTTGTATTTCCTAAGAAAAACAACAAATAACTAATAAGTAGTAAAGCACCCCTGTTAAAAGGGGTGCTTTTTATTTCTGTGAGATAATCATCATATTGATCTTATTACCAAGTTGAGAAAATTTCTTTTCGTATTCAGTCATAATGTTACCCTCGTTATATTCTGAATTATGAAGATCACGAGTAACAACTTCAATGTTCCAATCACATTCTTTTGCCATTTCAACTGAATATTCAAAAAGATCTATGTTGTCAGTTTTAAAAGTTACCTTACCGGATTTCTTCATTATATTAGTATATCTTTTTAGAAATCTATCAGATGTAAGTCTTCTCTTAGCAGTTCTATCTTTTGGCCATGGATCAGAGAAGTTAAGGAAGATGTTATCTATCTCATCTTTCTCGAATACATTTTCTATGTACTCAGCATCCATTCTAATAAAGACAAGATTAGGAAGTTCTTCCTGCTCCATCTTTTGAAGTGCTCTAAGAAGAACACTTGAATACTTTTCTATTCCAATATAATTTATATTAGGATTTCTTCTGGCACTTTCCATTATAAAAGAACCCTTACCAGTTCCAATCTCTAAATGTATTGGATGGTCATTACCAAATATTTCATGCCATTTTCCTTTATACGATTCTTCATCATGAACAACATAAGGACTCTCTGCTATTGTTTCTCTTGAGCCAGGAATATTTCTTAGTCTCATCATTTCCTCCAATTAATAAGATACGATGAACAGTATACAAAAAAGATTGATTAGTGTCAAAGATTCGAGCCACTACCTTATATTTATTAAATTCCTTGTGATTTTACTCAAAATGTAATAGGATATTATGTGGCAAAGTCTAATCTTTAGTTAGGATTTTCAATATATAATGTTTAAACGAAAACTTAGTTTTTTTATCATATTAATAATAATAGTAAATATTTGTTTTTATCCTATAGATGTAAATGCAGAAGGTTCAGCAATTGATATAGCAGGAAATGCCTCTGCCGGTGATGCTGGTTTTATTCCAGCTGATGCACCAGCTATCAATGCACAGGCTGCAATAGTTATGGATTTGGATACAGGTGATATTCTTTATGAAAAGAATGCGCATCAACAGCTATACCCAGCCAGCATTACAAAAGTAATGACTTGTTTACTTGCTGTAGAAAACGGAAATGTAAATGATGTTATTACTGTTTCTGATTCAGTTATGGAACAGGTTGAAGAGGGAAGCTCAGCTATAGGCCTTCAAAGTGGAGAACAGCTGACACTTAAAGATGCACTCTACGGTATGATGCTGAATTCAGGAAATGAATGTGCTCTTGCTATTGCAGAACATATTGCTGGATCTACAGGTGCATTCTCTATAATGATGAATGACAGAGCCAGGGAGCTTGGATGTACAGATTCAAACTTTGTAAATCCTAATGGACTCCAGGACCAAAATCATTATACAAGTTGTTATGATATGGCACTTATTGGATGTGCTGCATATCAGTATCCTGAATTTAAAACACTTATCTCCTCTCAGGCTTACACTATTCCTAAAACTAATTTAAATGAGGAAAGACCACTTTGGCAGGAGAATCGACTTATATATTCAGGAAATAAGGATTACTATTACCAATACTGTACTGGAGGAAAAACAGGATATACAGAAACAGCACTTGCTACTCTCATATCCTTTGCTGAAAGAGACGGACGTAGACTTGTAACAGTTGTTATGAGATGTAATCCTACAACAGAATCTTATAGTGATACTATTAAGCTAGATGAATTTTGTTTTACTAAATATCATTTATGTAAACCACTTATAGATTACAGCTTTTCATCTATGAATATAGATAATTCAATCGTTTTAGCTAATTATTATGACGATTTAAACCATGAATTACCTAAATATTATGTTAACCAATCATATTCTTTCTATGTCAGATCCTTTATAAATGACGCTGATATAGAGAAAAATATTGATGTTTATAAAGTTCCAGAAAATGGTGTTGCTGGAAAAATATCATTCTCCTATCAGGGACAAGCTTTAGGTGAGACTGATATAACAATGACAGTTCCTGTGGTGATGGCATCTTCTACTGATGCAATTGTTGCTGAAAAGAATACACCTAAACCTGAACCGCAGATTGTTAAGATTGCAAAAAGAGTTATAGTTCTATTATTAGTTCTTATTGTATTACTTCTTATTGTTATTATAGTTGCTAAGATCAGAAAGAAAATTCAGTACTATAATAGTAAGAGAAGGGTTAGATATTTTCCTCGTAGTCGAGATCCTCGATTAAAGGAAAATAAAGAAAGATTAGAAAGAGAAAGACTCGAGAAAGAAAAGCTTGAGAAAGAAAAACAAAAACAAGAATTAAAACAGCAAGAAGAGACAGTTGAAGAAGAAGGTAATATTGAGGAGTAAGGGGAGTTATGAATCAGAATTATTCTAATATAACTGAAACGATTGACGAGATGATCACATATTTCAGCAGGCTTTTTACTGAGCACGATACTACTCTTCAGGAGTATAAAGCTAAGCTGTTTGAAATTAATGTAAAACTGGATGAACTCTCAAGAACACAGAATGTCTACTCACTTAATACAGACTATAGGAAAAGTGTATTTAGTCCTATAGCATTAGAGCCAGAAGAAAACGAGAAAGAAAGAGAGATTAAAAACGAAATAGATAATCTTACATCCAATCGTGAAAAGTATGAATACGGAATAAGCGAAGAAAGCATTTATCTTAAATCTATTGATAAGAGGATAAAGAAGCTGAACAAGGCGAAAGCTTCTCTTTCAAAGATGATGCTTGAATTTGGCGAGAAGGAAGAACAGATCCGCATTAAGGATAAGGTTATAGAAGAAGACATTAAGAAAGAAAGCCAGAGACAAGAGAAATTGAACAGTGATCTTCAGAATGAAGAAAAGCTGAAAGAACATCTTAGAAACATTCTTATGATTGATACTTATGATGATACTTACCACTCTACTGTTCTGGATAAGAGAATAAAGAGTGTTATTAATGATAATAATCATAAGCTTGATAATGTTCGAGGTTATATTTATAGTAGTCCTGGTCGAAGCAAGGTTCTTGTTGATGAGATAACATCTACTCATAAAAACATGATGCTTGTTATAGATGATCAATTGAACAGACTTAACTATAACTTTGATGATAAAAAAGCATTAAAGGAAATGTTAAAGGAATACCTTAATGACTTTAAAGAAAAGAATAAGGATGTTGAACTCGATTATCATATTGGAGAAATTATCCATAAGCCAAATTATGTTAGATATATTACACTTAACAAGCTTTTGAATATTTTCTTTGATAATATACACAAACATTCCAAAGCAACTAAAGTAAAGTTTGAAGCTTATGAGGAAGGTGGAGAACTTTACTTTGAAATAAAAGATAATGGTATTGGACTTCCAAAAGATTATTTAACGAAGTCCGATTGGTACAGTGGACTTCACAGAGCAGAGGAATTACTATTTCTTCTTAATGGAAGTTATAATATTACAAATAATGAAGGAACTCAAATAGAGTTTTCCTTTAAATATGAATAAAAGTCGGAGGAATTATGAAAGACAAAATAGTTAAGCTTCTTAGCGACAAGATTGAACAATTAAATGAGGAAAGCATTAGCGCTCTCCTGGAACAGCCACCAAAGAAAGAAATGGGTGATTACGCTTTTCCATGTTTCAGACTTGCTAAGGATCTGCACAAGGCCCCACCACTTATTGCTGCAGATATCGCTGAAAGCATAGAAAAACCTGAATATATTGATGATATTAAGGTTATGGGTGCATATATCAACTTCTATGTAAATAAGTCTGATTATGCAAAAACAGTTATCGAAAGTAGTATTGATGATAGCTATGGTTCATCTAAAGAAGGTGAAGGAAAGACAATTTGTATTGACTACTCCTCTCCTAATGTTGCAAAGAACTTCCATGTTGGTCATCTTAGAACAACGGTTATTGGAAATTCCCTCTATAAGATATATTCCAAGCTAGGATACAACGTTGAGAGAATAAACCACCTTGGAGACTGGGGAACACAGTTTGGTAAACTTATAGTTGCATATAAGAACTGGGGTTCTGAAGAAGCCGTAAAAGAAAAAGGTATAGAGGAATTAATGAGACTCTATGTTCTCTTCCATGATGAAGCTGACAAGAATCCAGAACTTCAGGACGAGGCAAGAGCCTGGTTCCATAAAATGGAAACTGGTGATGAAGAAGCTCTTAAGATTTGGAAATGGTTCTTTGATATAAGTCTTGAGGAATTCAAGAGAACTTATAAACTTATGGGTATGGAGTTTGACCACTATACAGGAGAAAGCTTCTACAGAGATAAAACTGATGATGTTGTTAAAGAATTAACAGAAAAGGGACTTCTCAAAGATAGCGAGGGAGCAAAGATTGTAGATCTTGAAGAATATGATATGGCCCCATGTCTTATCCTTAAGAATGATGGAAGTTCAATATATGCCACAAGAGATATAGCTGCTGTAGAATATAGAAAGAAAACATATGATTTTACAAAATGCTTATATGTAACCGGCCAGGAACAGAAACTTCACTTTGCTCAGGTATTTAAAGTAATGGAGCTTCTTGGAAATGAATGGGCTAAGGATAGTCTGGTGCATATTCCTTACGGACTTGTTAGTCTTGACGGTGAAAAGCTTTCTACCAGAGGTGGAAATGTTATATACGCAGAGGATATTCTGAAAGAAGCAATTGGAAAGATTAGAGAAATCATCGATGTTAAGAATCCAGACCTTTCTGATGAAGAAAAGGAAAATGCTTCAAGAATTGTAGGTGTAGGCGCAGTAATCTTCAATGATCTATACAACCAGAGAATCAAAGATGTTTCCTTCAAATGGGAGCACATTACAAGCTTTGAAGGCGAAACTGGTCCATATGTTCAATATACATATGCTCGTTGCTCAAGTATTCTGAGAAATATTGAAGGATTTGAGCCAAGCGCTGATATAGATTATTCAGTACTAAGTGATGAGGCAAGTGCAGATCTACTTAAAGAAATTGATAGATTCCCTTCAATTGTTACAGAAGCCGCAGAAAGATATGAACCTTCAGTTGTGGCAAGATATGCTGTAGACCTTGCTCAGGCATTCAATAGATTCTACACAGAGAATCGAATTGCTGTTGATGACGAGGTTGTTAAGAAGGCAAGATGTACTATCACATATATTGTACGAAGAATGTTGAAAGACTCTCTTGACCTTCTTGGTATCGGCGTAGTTGAAAGAATGTAATTCATATTGAATAACATGAGGATGTTTCACGTGAAACATCCTCTTTTTTTATTTGCTTATATGTTTCACGTGAAACAATATTGATTCTGACGCAACTTACTTTCAGAATGATTTTTCTCGACATCGCTTCCGCTCGGCTCGGGCTTCCCCTTGCGGACGCCGGCTTCCTTTCTTCGAAAAGAAGCTTCGTCTTGCTAAGCTCTCACTTCGTTCTTCGAACTCGTGACTCGCTAAGCACCGAGAATAAGTTCTCGATTTGTAAAATCGAGAAGCTGTCCGAAGGACAGATACATTCTGCGATGCAGAATCAAGACTTCCGAAGGAAGGCTTGCATATCGCGAAGCGATATGGTACCCCGAGACGGTCTCGAAAAATGATTCTGAGAGTAAGTTGCTGTCTTACTGGTGTTTGCGTGTTTCACGTGAAACAAAATCACTATTAAGATTTTTATAATCTGACTTGCGCCTTTTTAAAGTTTCACGTGAAACGTTGAGAAAAAGTAGAATTAGAGGGCGAATAGTGGTATAATTACAGAAGTTTCGCTTACAGAGGAAGAATATATGGGAAGAATAATTGCGATAGCCAACCAGAAGGGTGGCGTCGGCAAGACTACTACTGCAATTAACCTTGCGGCATGTCTGGCTGAAAAGGGCAAGAAAGTCCTGGCAGTGGACATGGATTCTCAAGGTAATCTGACAAGTGGTCTTGGCGTGGATAAAGACAATGTAGAAAACTCAATATATGAAACATTACTTGGCGAATGTAATCTTGGTGAATGCATGCTGATAAATGTATTCCCAAATCTTAATCTAATTCCTTCAAGTCGTGATCTTGCTGGAGCAGAGGTAGATTTTATAGATGTAGATAAGCCACAGTATATTCTTAAGGATATTATCAGAGGAGTTCGTAAGAACTTTGATTTTATAATAATTGACTGTCCTCCTGCTCTTGGTATGCTTACAATCAATGCCATGACTGCAGCGGATACTGTAATCGTTCCTATTCAATGTGAGTTCTATGCTCTTGAAGGATTATCACAGCTTCTTCATACAATTAATATGATCAAGCAAAAGCTTAATAAGAATCTTGAGATTGAAGGAGTTGTATTCACAATGTATGATTCCAGAAACAATCTTTCTCAGGATGTTGTCGAGAATGTACGCGAGAATCTGGACGAGATTATTTATAAAACCGTTGTTCCTAGAAATGTTAGATTGGCAGAGGCTCCAAGTTTTGGTTTGCCAATCAATCTATATGATAAAAGATCATCTGGTGCAGAAGCTTATCGTCAGCTTGCGGATGAGGTTATTAAGAATAAGTTGTTTCAATAATTAGTCGGAGGATGTTATGGCACCTAAGAGAGGTTTGGGTAGGGGCATAGATAGAATGCTGGATGTAGAAGATACAAAAGCATCTTCAAAGTCTACTAAAAAAGGAAGTGCTCCTAAGCAGAATACAGTTGTTAAAGAAGTAGTAAAAGTTAAAGAAGTTGTTAAGGAAGTTCCTGCAGAAACTATTCTTAAGATTTCTGATATTGAACCTAATAAGAATCAGCCTCGTAAGGAATTTAACGAGGATGCATTATCAGATCTGGCAGATTCTATTAAGAAGCATGGAATCATTCAGCCAATAGTTGTTTCTAAAAAAGGGAATTCTTATGTTATTATAGCTGGTGAGCGTAGATGGAGAGCTGCGAGACTTGCAGGTCTTAAACAGGTTCCTGTTGTAATTAAAGATTATTCTGATAAAGAGCGTATGGAGGTTGCTCTTATTGAGAACCTCCAGAGAGAAGATCTTAATGCTATTGAAGAAGCTATGGCTTATCAGAGTCTTATTGATGAATATCATCTTAAACAGGATGAGGTTGCTGATAGAGTTTCTAAGGGTAGACCAACGATTACTAACTCACTTAGACTTTTAAAGCTTTCTGATAAGGTTAAGCAGATGCTTGTTGACGATATGATTTCTGCTGGACATGCCAGATGTCTTCTTGCAATAGAGGATCCAAGTGTTCAGTATGAAACAGCGCTTTCTGTTTTTGATGAGGGACTTAGTGTTCGTGAGACAGAGCAGCTAGTTAAGGGTGTTAACAACATTCTTAGTGGAAAAGAAATAGATAAAGATGGTAAAGTTGTTGAGAAGAAAAATGATGCTGCAATGGAAGCTATATTGAATGAACTTGCAGAAAATCTTAAAACAACTCTTGGTTCAAAAGTTACGATTAAGTCAAAAGGTAAAAAAGGTAAGATTGAAATTGAGTACGTATCTTCTGATGATCTTGAAAGAATTGTTCATATCATCAAATCAGGTGCGGCTATATAAGGAGTAAACATGCTATTATCAACAGCAGTTTTTGGTATTAGGTTGGAGATAGTGATAGTAGTTTTATTGTTACTTATAATCATACTTGGTGTGATTCTTGCACTTACTATCAGACAACTTCAAATAGTATCCAGAAAATATTATACACTAACGAGCGGAAGTACTGCAAAAGATCTCGAAAGTATTATGTTAACCAGATTTAAAGAGATGGATAAGGTTAAAGCTCGTATGAAGAGATTCAATAAAGAGCATAAAACCTTCAAGGGTCATCTGGATTCCTGTTACAACAAAATGGGTCTTGTTAAGTACGATGCTTTCGATAGTATGGCAGGAGAGTTGAGTTTCTCACTTGCCCTTCTAAATGACGAAAACTCTGGATTTGTTCTTTCTACAATGCATTCAAAACAGGGTTGCTTCTCTTATGCAAAAGAGGTTATTCAGGGTGAATCCTACATAGCTCTTTCTAAGGAAGAGAAGGAAGCAATAAGAAAAGCTCAGACCGTTGATGAAGAGATTGAACGTATGACAAATGAGCCAGACGAAGAAGACATTATGTAAACTAAACAAATTTAAAAATTATCAATTGTTTTAAAAGGAGACAGTTATGATAGACATTAAATTCCTAAGAGAGAATCCTGATATTGTAAAAGAGAATATTAAGAAGAAATTTCAGGATCAAAAGCTTCCACTTGTTGATGAAGTTATAGCTCTTGATAAAGAGAGAAGAGACATCCAGGCTGAGGCAGATGCAATCAGAGCTGAGAAGAATCAGATTTCTAAACAGATCGGTGCTCTAATGGCTCAGGGTAAAAAGGATGAAGCAGAGGAGATTAAGAAAAAGGTTGCTGAATCAGCAGCTCGTCTTAAGGAGCTTGAAGAGAAGGCCCCTGTTATTGAAGAGCAGGTTACTTCTATTATGATGAGAATTCCTAACATTATTGATGACTCTGTTCCTGTTGGTAAGGATGATTCAGAAAATGTTGAGGTTGAAAGATTCGGTGAGCCGGTTGTTCCTGATTTTGAGATCCCTTATCATACAGATATTATTGAAAAGTTTGGCGGTATTGATCTTGATGCAGCAAGAAAGGTTGCAGGAAATGGTTTCTACTATTTAGTAGGTGATGTTGCCAGACTTCATAGTGCAGTTCTTTCTTATGCAAGAGATTTTATGATTGATAAGGGCTTTACATATGTAATTCCACCATATATGATAAGAAGCGATGTCGTTACAGGTGTAATGAGCTTCGACGAGATGGAATCTATGATGTATAAGATTGAAGGCGAAGATCTTTATCTTATCGGAACAAGCGAGCATTCAATGATCGGTAGATTTAAGAATGAGATGCTTGATGAGGTTAGTCTTCCAATCACACTTACAAGTTATTCACCATGCTTCCGTAAGGAAAAGGGTGCACACGGAATAGAGGAAAGAGGTATCTACCGTATTCACCAGTTTGAGAAGCAGGAGATGATAGTTATATGTAAGCCAGAGGAATCTATGGATTGGTATAACAAGATGTGGAGCTACACAGTTGAGCTCTTTAGAACTCTTGATATTCCTGTTAGAACACTTGAGTGCTGTTCTGGAGATCTGGCTGACCTTAAGGTTAAGTCTGTCGATGTTGAAGCATGGTCACCAAGACAGAAGAAGTACTTCGAGGTTGGTAGTTGTTCAAACCTTGGAGATGCTCAGGCTAGACGCCTTAAGATAAGAGTTAAGGATGAGGATGGTAATAAGTATCTTGCTCATACACTTAACAATACTGTAGTTGCTCCACCAAGAATGCTCATTGCATTCCTGGAGAACAATCTAAATGCTGATGGATCTGTTAATATCCCTGAAGCACTTAGACCATATATGGGTGGCAAGGAAAAGATTGAAGTAAAATAATTCTTTCCATCCGGCAAATGTCCTCGTAGCTCAGCTGGATAGAGCGACCGCCTCCTAAGCGGTAGGTCGGAGGTTCGAATCCCCTCGGGGACGCAAATAAAAAAGTGCGATGCATTACGCGTCGCACTTTTCTTTTTATGTTTAAAAATATTTTACTGATTCATTTTGTTTTTCATTTGATGTATAGATGCACCACATGATGTACAGTAGAATGCATATAAACTGTTTATTGTTCCACATACCGGGCAGTGAAGAAGCTGCTTTCTTGTAATCTTTGGGGCAACTCCTGTATTTGTTACAACTGATGTTGAACCCTTATATGCTTCAGGAATGTAATCAAGTGCCTGAACTGTTTGTTCTGTTTGAGAACCCGTTTGCTGTTGTGGCATAAACCTCGAAGTATCCTGATTTGTCTGTTGAGGCATGAAAGCTTGCTGTTGTCCAACTTGCTGTGGAGTATATGCCATTTGAGAAACCTGCTGTGGAACGTAAGCCTGTTGCTGAGCAACCTGCTGAGGCTGAACACCTTGTCCTCCTTGAGGATTATAGCTGTATCTTCCGTATTCAGGTGCCTGATATCCGCCGTATGCCTGATAAGGATTTGCTGCAGGTCCAGTCCAATATTGTCTGTAGAGAGGTGTCTCGTACATTTTTTGATCTTCTTTTTTGGCTTTTATTATACGAATTACAGTGAATACATCTGCGACAATAACGAATAATACGAAAAGACCATAGAAGAATGCATTTTGCGTAAACAAGCAGAAATCATAGAAGGAGTGGAGAGAAACTGCTATTAAAAATCCAATCCACATATTGCTTCTACATCTTGCTCTGTCACCAAAGGATTTAAAGTATTTTGCGTTGCCATAAAAGTATCCCATGAAGATAGCGCACATTGCATGTGCAGGGATAGCAAGAAGACCTCTTTGAATTCCCATAGTTAAAGCTGCGTTGGAATTTGAAGATGTGAAGTTCTCAATAATGAGATACATTACATTTTCAATTGCAGCAAATCCCATTGATGCAAAGAGACAATAAACAATTCCATCGAACTTATAATTAAAATGTTTATTTCTCCAGGTTAGTATATATGCGGCAAGGAATTTAACTCCTTCCTCTATAAGTCCTACTCCGAAAAATGCATAGATAGCCAGATAAACAATTTGGTTTAGTCCGCCAAATGTCAGCTCAAGCATTTTTTCTCCAGCCCATTCCAAAATAATGGCTGGAATAGCAGAAAGTATTCCAAGTCCGAAAATAGAAAGAAGCAGACTGAGCGGTTCTTTCTCGTGGCTGTCCTGAAAATATATAAATATCAGAAGAGCAACTGCCGGTATTATTGCGATAAGTATTACTAATATCGGATTCATTTTATTCTCCTTAATATATAGGTGGCATTTAGATTATTGTATTTTAACCACAACATCAATTATAATAGTTGTGTCAAGAATATAAAAGCTATAATTCTATTTGTATAAAACATATATGTATTATGAGGGTGGAAGGTATGTATACAAAGATTATTAATGAGCAATATGCCATATTACATAATGCGAATGAGATCGCAAGACTGGGGCGCCGAGCGCTGATTGTAACAGGAAAGTATTCGGCCAAGAGAAATGGTTCACTTATGGAGGTTCAGAAAGTTCTTCAGGATACAGGAACGGAATATGTAATCTTCGATAGAATAGAAGAGAATCCATCTGTTGAAACAATCCTTGAAGCCAGAGACCTGGGAGTCAGCAAGGGTGCAGATTTTTGCATTGGTCTTGGTGGTGGCTCACCTATGGATGCAGCTAAGGCGATTTCAATTCTTCTATTTAATAGTGATAAGGGTGCAGACTTTTTGTATGAAACTCCTACCGCTGAATATCTGGATGAAAAGGGATGTACCCTTGCTTATCCAGTAGTTGCTGTTCCAACAACTTGTGGAACGGGATCGGAAGTGACGGGCGTTGCGGTTTTAACAAGACATGATCTGAAAACAAAGAAGAGTCTTCCGCATAAGGTTTATCCAGAAGTAGCATTTCTTGATCCAAGATATCTAATGTATGCACCATACGAGGTTCTTCGGAATACAGCCATAGATACAATGTCTCATTTGGTTGAGAGTTACATTAATACTAATGCAACAAGAGAAACAAAGATGCTTGTTCTTGAGGGGCTCAAGATCTGGAGCAGAGGGAAAGATGTAATCCTCGGAAAGAGAAAAGTAGGCTATACCAAGAATGAACATCCGGGAAATGTTTCTGATTTTATTAGAAGAAGTCAGGATCCAGAAAAGGCAGAAGCAGAGAAGGTAACAGAGCTTAAAATATTAGACGACATGCTTACATCTTCCAATATTGCAGGACAGGTTATCAGTATAACTGGAACTTCTCTTCCTCATGCTCTTAGTTATAGACTGACTTATCAGGCCGGAATTGCACATGGTCCTGCAACTGGAATTTTCCAGCCGGGATTTATTTCTCATGCGGATGAGGATTCACAGAAGAAGCTTCTTAAGGCAATGGACTTTAAGGATATTGATGACCTGAGAGATTTTCTTGGAAGAACATGCGATATAAATGGAATAAGTGATCTGGATTATAGCCTAATAGTGGAAAATTCTATAAAAGATATTTTGGCGGAACCTGCAAGAATTAAGAAGGTTCCATACCCAGTAAATAGAGAAATATTGGAAGAAATAGTCTCTGGATAGCAAAATTATTATTAAAAAGAGTTAATATTTAATAAAAAAAGGTGTAATTTTGTTGCATTTTTCCGAAAATGAACAATGTGTGAAAAAAATGGGTTGCAATTAAGAATTTATTGTAATATACTAACGTGGTACTTTTCGATAAGTACTTCCGTATTTAATAAGTACGGGCCGCTAGCTCATTTGGTAGAGCACCTGACTCTTAATCAGGGTGTGCGGGGTTCGAGCCCCCGGCGGCCCACTCCAGGAGGGCTGAGGACTTTGTGTAGGCAAGGTTTTTGGCCTTTTCTTTTTGCGTTTAATGAGTTCGTGCAAAGCAGACGTGTTCAGCGATTGCATGAATAAAGTAGATAAGTTATAATAACCCCATAATGTTTTTAGGAGGTATTTATATGAAGTGTACGAATTGCGGCGCAGAAATCCCTGCGGGTGCTATGTTCTGTGTTTCATGTGGTAGCCCAGCTCCACAGCCAGCTCAGCCAACTGCTCCACAGCAGCCAGTTCAGCCGGCTCAGGCAGCAGCTCCACAGCAGCCAGTTCAGCCACAACAAATGGCTCAACCACAGCAGCCAACTCAGCCACAGATGCAGCAACCACAGATGGGCCAGCCAGGACCACAACAGTTTGGTCAGCAGCCACAGATGGGTCAGCCAGGACCACAGCAGTTTGGTCAGCAGCCACAGATGAGTCAGCCAGGACCACAGCAGTTTGGTCAGCAACCTCAGATGGGTCATAGACCACCTATGGGTGCACCAGTTGGCGGTGGATTCAATGCGTTTATGAATACATTAAAAGCGGATCCAATCAGATGGATGGAGATTGGAGGACTCTTCCTTATTTTCATTAGCATCTTCCTTCCATTCTGGATTACAGCTAAAGTTCCATTTTTTGGTATTTCAGAATCTGCTGGTCTTTGGGGAAGTGGTTGGTTCTGGGTACTTGTTGCTCTTTCATTTATTATTGTAGTAGCAGCACAGGTTCTTATCTGGATAGATGCTATCCCACCATTATCAGGAATTGTTCAGGCATATAAGAGATTACCATTCTCACAGTTCTATATTCCTGCATATGTTTTCCTTATGTGTTTATTGTACGTAATTGTTAACCTTGCAACTATCAAGGGTGGCGAGTATTTAAAGATATATTTTGGCGTTGCTTTCTGGTTATGTCTTGTTGGAACAATAGTTGCAGTAGTTCCTGGAATCATTAAGCTTGCTCAGAAACAGCCATATTATGTATAATCACTTATAGAAACTAATATCAATATATGATACAATGTCTCCGACGTTTTTACGTCGGAGATTTTGTTTTGTATAAGGACGAGCCGGAGGAATCTCCTACTCGATGTAGAGGAGTCCCATGTATAAAAGTGATACAATATGTGCTGTTGCAACAGGATTAGGAAAATCAGCCATCGGTATAATACGTGTTAGTGGACCAGAAGCTATCAGTATTTGCGATGGTATATTTGTGGGCAAAAAATCTATTTCTGAAATGGAAACCTTTACGGCTGCATTTGGCCGTATTATGGATGGGGACACTGTGGTGGACGAAGCCATTGTCCTTGTGATGAAAGGAAAGCATACTTATACAACAGAAGATACAGTGGAGATTGATCTGCATGGTGGTTCTTATGTTGTAAGAAGAGTGTTGGAGCTTTTGATAAATAAGGGAGTCAGACTGGCTGAGCCGGGTGAGTTCACTAAGAGAGCATTTCTTGGTGGAAGGATTGATATGACTGAAGCCGAAGCGGTTATGGATGTTATCAATGCAGAAACTGAAAGGTCTCTTGGAGCATCTATGAAACAGCTTTCTGGTAAGCTTAGAGAAGAAGTGGTTAGTCTTCGAGAAAAGATTTTATATAATACTGCATATATTGAATCTGCATTAGATGATCCAGAGAATTATAGTCTGGATGGATTTGGTGAAAAACTTCGTGCTGATATTGATGAAGTTCTAATGAGAATAAACAAGCTTCTTTCTACATCTGAGGAAGGAAGGGTTATAAGAGAAGGAATAAAAACAGCCATAGTTGGTAGACCAAATGTGGGTAAATCCTCTATGCTGAATTATCTTCTTGGTGAGAACAGAGCTATTGTTACAGAGGTTGAAGGAACAACAAGAGATACCCTTGAGGAATATGCGGATATAGGTGGAATACTTCTTAAGCTTATTGATACAGCAGGTATTCGAGATACCAGCGATGTTGTTGAAAAGATAGGTGTTGATAAAGCAAAGGAAACTATTGAAGACGCTGATCTGGTTCTTCTTCTTTTGGATGGTTCTCAGGAAATGAGAGATGAGGATAGGGATATCCTTAACTCGCTTGAAGGAAGAAAAGTAATTGCTCTTATCAATAAAATAGATATTAATATAGAAGGAACGGAAGTTTCAGAAAATAAAGAATTAGAAAAGGAACTATCTGGTAAAGGGATAGATCACATCTTGTATACTTCAGCAAAAACCGGACAGGGTGTTGAAGAGCTGAAGGATTTAGTAAAAGAGATGTTCCTGAATCAGGAGCTGGATTATAACGATCAGATTTTTATCACTCGTTCAAGACATAAATCCTGTCTCATCAGAGCAAAGGAAAGTCTGGACAAGGTTATGGAAGGAATAGATGCGGGAGTTGGAGAAGACTTCCTTACTATAGACTTGATGGATGCTTACGAAGCATTGGGTGAAATAATCGGTGAGGCTTTGGAAGATGACCTTGCCAATAAAATATTCGAAGAATTCTGCATGGGTAAATAATTACTTTATGCAAAGAGGATGAAAGATGCACGTTGAGGAAACTTATGACATTATAATAGTAGGCGCTGGACATGCCGGTTGCGAAGCTGCTCTTGCTGCTGCAAGAATGGGATTTGAAACCATCATGTTTACTGTCAGTATAGACAGTGTAGCTCTTATGCCATGTAATCCAAATATTGGTGGAAGCTCCAAGGGCCATCTTGTAAGAGAGATAGATGCACTTGGTGGAGAGATGGGTAAGAATATTGATAAGACCTACATCCAGTCAAAGATGCTGAATGTTTCCAAGGGACCAGCGGTTCATTCTCTCAGAGCTCAGGCTGATAAATATGAATATACAAAGCAGATGAGAAAGACTCTTCAGGAGGAACCAAAGCTTACATTAAAGCAGGCCGAGGTTACGGAACTAATCATTGAGGATGGAAAGGTTACTGGTGTAAAAACACTTTCCGGTGCAGTTTATCATGCAAAGGCCGTAGTCCTCTGTACAGGAGTTTACCTCAAGGCCATGTGTATTTTCGGGGATACCATTACTTATACTGGACCAAATGGACTCATGTCCGCAGATCATCTGTCGGCTTCTATGACAGATGCCGGAATAGGGTTAAGAAGATTCAAAACAGGAACCCCACCTCGTATCGATAGAAATTCCATTGATTTTTCAAAGATGAGTGAGCAAAAGGGCGATGAGCACATTCAGCCATTCTCTTTTACAAATACTGAGGAAGATATAGCCAGGGATCAGATTTCCTGCTGGCTTACATATACCAGTGAAGAAACTCATGAGATAATAAAGGAAAACATTGACAGGTCTCCACTTTTCTCAGGTGTTATCAAGGGAACCGGACCAAGATATTGTCCTTCCATAGAGGATAAGATTATGAAGTTCCCAGATAAAGAAAGGCATCAGCTTTTTGTTGAACCTGAGGGCGAGAGTACTACAGAGATGTATCTGGATGGAATGTCATCATCACTTCCTGAAGATGTTCAATACAAAATGGTGCATTCTGTTAAGGGACTGGAGAATGCAAAGATTGTAAGACCGGCATATGCTATCGAATACGATTGCATTTCCGCTACAGACCTAAAGCCATCACTTGAATTCAAAAATGTTGAGGGACTTTTTTCTGCGGGTCAGTTAAACGGAAGCAGTGGTTATGAAGAGGCAGGAGCGCAGGGACTTATAGCAGGAATAAATGCGGCCCGTCTTCTTCAGGGAAAAGAGCCGGTTATCCTTTCAAGGTCTGATGGTTATATAGGAGTTCTTATTGATGACCTTGTAACAAAGGAAACAAAAGAACCTTATAGAATGATGACAAGTCGTGCTGAGTACAGACTTCTTCTGCGTCAGGATAATGCAGATCTCAGACTTACTGATATTGGTCATGAGGTTGGTCTTATTGATGATGAGCGCTATGCAAAGTTCTGTCAGAAGAGAGAAATAATTAATTCTGAAATTGAAAGACTAAAGGGAGCTATGTTGGGAGCTGGTAAAAAGACCAGAGAATTCCTGGAGAGTCATAATAGCTCACCTATTCACACTGCGGTCTCTGTTGCTGATATAATTAGAAGACCGGAATTTGATTATGAAACGGTTGCTCCTCTGGATGAGAATAGACCAGAGCTTCCACTTACAAAGGAAATAGTAGAACAGATTAATATATCTATTAAATATGAAGGATATATTGAGAGACAGCAAAGACAGGTTGATCATTTCCTTAGAATGGAAGAGAAGAAAATTCCTAAGGATATAGATTATAGTCAGGTAAGAAATCTTCGTATTGAAGCAAGGCAGAAACTGGAACAGGTCAGACCAGAATCGATTGGACAGGCATCCAGAATTTCTGGAGTTTCACCTGCAGATGTGAATATGATATTACTATATTTAAATATATAGAGGGCAAAATGAACTATATAGTATTTGATCTTGAATGGAATCAGAGTCCTATCGGTCAGGCCGGGGAACATCCGAGAATGCCATTTGAGATAATTGAGATCGGTGCTATAAAACTAGATAAAGATTTTAAGTATGTAGATGAATTTAGAAGACTTATAACACCTAAGCTTTATCCAAAACTTCATAAGTACATTCGTGAGATTTTGAACTATGACGAAAGAGAACTCAGAAAGAAAGGTACTACTTTTAAAAAGGCATGTACGGAATTTTTAGAATGGTGTGACAGTGATGATGAAGAGTACACCTTCTGTACATGGGGACCTTCAGACCTTAGTTATCTTCAGTGTAATATGGATTTCTATCGTATGCCACAGCTGCCATTCCCGCTTAAATTCTATGATGTGCAGCAGATATATGCAGAGAAGTATACGAAGGACAAGAAGATATGCAAGCTTGAAAAGGCTGTAGATAAATTGGATTTGGAAATGTCTCGTTCCTTCCACGCTGCAATCAACGATGCATACTACACATCAAAGATTTTGGAAGAGGGCAAATTCGGAGATATAAGCGACAAGTTCACATTTGATATTTATCGCCATCCAAAGACTCATGACGAGATAGTAATGGAATACCATGATAGAAAGCTGGATTACATTTCCGAGGAGTTTGATAACAAGCTGATGGCTATGGCTGATCCGGATGTTATTTCTGTGAGATGTTCGAGATGCGGCAGAAAGACCATGGAAAGAGTAGGCTGGTTCCAGGTTAACAGTGGAACTCAGTATTCTGTAGGAAAATGCATGCTGCACGGAAATATGCTGGCATCACTTAAATTCAAACCAGCATCTGATAGTTCAAAAAATATCTTCGTAGTTAAGAAGATAGTTCCTATCAGCAAGAAAAGATATAAAGAAATAAAAGAAAAGAAAGAAATCCTTAAACAGAAAAGGGAAGAAAAGTACCTTAAGTATAAGGAAAAATCAGAGGGGTGACTTCTTTGCTGTTCCCGCTTTACGTGGGTAAGCTTTAGGGGTTGCCTTTTCTTTTCTTATAAGCACAAAGCTTCTATTAATATCTGTGTCGGCAAGCTGGAAGTGGATTACATCTTCTAGTTTTCCACCAAGAACAGAGATGGCGTGTTTAGCTTCCTTCAGCTCTTCTTCAATATCTCCGGACTTATAGGAGATAAAGAGTCCGCCAACTTTAGCATAGGGCAGGCAGTACTCGGTAAGAACGCTAAGGTTAGCAACTGCGCGTGAAAGAACAAAATCAAAGTTGTCTCGAAGATTCTTCTGGCGACCACCCTCTTCAGCCCTGGCATGGATGGTAATTACTTTTTTTAATTCCAGTTCTTCTACAACACTATCCAGGAATGTAACGCGCTTGTTCAGGGAGTCGAGAAGTGTAAGCTTCATATTAGGAAATGCAATCTTCAGCGGGATAGCTGGGAAGCCGGCACCAGTACCCACATCTATTACGGACACATTTTCCTTTGTAAGAGGAGCGGCTCCACTTACAGCGGGGATTAGAGACAGACTGTCCGCAAAGTGAATCAGTGAAAACTCTTCTGGGTCAGTGATGGCGGTAAGATTCATTACCTTATTCTTCTCTATTACCATATTCATGTAGGTCTCGAATTGGCGAAGTTGTTTTTCATCCAGTTCAATACCCATTAGTTGTGCGTAATATGCTATATCCTTCATTATTATCTCCTAAAAAGCGTTACAATTAAGAAAATATTCATAGTTTTTATAAGCTTACTTAAGGATAATTGAATAAAATAAGAAAATCAATACCCTTAAAAGGTTTAAATCAGAGTAAATTTGTGGTATTATACTTTGAGCGAAAAAGAAAAAACGAATAGAGGAAAAAGATGAAAAAATTAAAAATCGCAGGATACGTACTATCCGGAGTACAGTTAGTTTTATCAGTTCTTGTAATCTATATGGCAATGTCAACTAAGTTTGTACCTTTTGCTTACGGGCTTATTGGATCACTTATCTTAGTTGCACTTGTAGCGCTAAATGTTTTTCTTGCTACAAAAGAAAGTAAAAAAACCAGAATAGCAGGTATCATAACCTCATCGGTACTTATCATTATTTTGGCAATTGCATCTTATTATCTTTATGTAACTAATAAAGCTATAGATGATGTTACTGGCGTAAAAACAGAGATTGAAGAAATAAATGTATATGTTGCAAAGGAAGACGAGGTTTCGTCAATTAATGAAGCTGTCGAAAAGAATTATGTATTCGGACTTTGCCTTACAGATGATCAGTCTCATATATATGAAACAATCAAAGAGATTCAGAATGATACAGGTTCTACTCTTCAGACTAAAGACTACGAAACTATTTTTGATCTTGTAAAAGGATTCGAGGCTGGAGAAATTCAGTCATTTATCACAAATGCAGGTAACCTTCTTGCGCTGGATAGTTCAGAAGACTATACGGACTATTCAACAAAGGTAAAGATAATAATGGAGAATACCATCGAGGAAGAGATAGAGGAGAAGCAGGAGAGCAAGATTGATGATGATCACTTCTGCATGTACTTCAGTGGTATTGATACATTTGGATCTGTTACAGTAAAGAGCCGTAGTGATGTAAATATCATTGGTGTTGTAAATAACGAAACAAAGCAGGTGCTGCTTATCTCTACTCCAAGAGATTACTATGTAGAGCTTTCTACATCTAATGGTAAAAAGGATAAGCTTACACATGCAGGAATTTATGGTATTGATGCATCCATGGATACTCTGGAGAAGCTTTATGATGTACAGCTTAGTCATTATGTAAGACTTAACTTCTCTGGCTTCCAGGATATCATTGATCAGCTTGGTGGAATTGATGTTAATTCTGAATATGCATTCACATCTGTAACTGCTGAGGGTACATATTCTTTCTCAAAGGGTGTTAACCATCTGAATGGTGCACAGGCACTTGGTTATGCAAGAGCAAGATATGCGTTCAAGGACGGAGACAGACAGCGTGGACGTAATCAGATGCAGCTTATCAAAGCTACTATCGAGAAGCTTGAATCTTCAGATATGCTGAAGAATTATAGTAACGTTATGGATCAGATGGAAGGTTCTTTCCAGACAGACATGAGTAAGGACGAGGTTGGATACCTTGTCAAGAGCACACTTGAGAATGGAGACTGGGAAGTTCTTACATACAGCGTTGGTGGTGATGATGCAACTAAGGTTTGCTACTCACTTGGTACTGAGGCATATGTTATGATTCCTAACCAGGATGATATTAATTATGCTAATGAACTTATCGACAGAGTTCTTGGAAATGAAGATGTAACTCAGGACGAGATTAATACATATATTGAGACAAAAGATTCTGAGGATCTTATAGATGAAGAATCTGTTCAGCTTGACGAAGAGCTAGAGGATTCAACAGAAGACTAAAGGTTATCCTAAAATAAGGATCTTTAAAAGGGTTAAAGGTAAAAAGTATGGCAGATAAAACTGGTGGACCAGTTCTGGTAGTTATGGCTGCAGGTCTGGGAAGTAGATTTAAGGGGTTAAAACAAATTCAGCCCGTAGATGATGAGAAGCACATTCTCATGGACTATGCTGTATATGATGCGCTTGAAGTTGGTTTTTCTGAGGTTGTCTTTATAATCAGAAAGGATTTTGAAGACAAATTTAAAACTGCTATAGGAGATAGAGTTAGTACTAAATGTCCTGTAACCTATGTATATCAATCTCTTGAGGATTTCCCTGGAGATGTTCAAATGCCAGCGGGAAGAACTAAACCATGGGGAACAACCCACGCGCTTTGGAGTGCACGCGAGGCACTTAAAGGAAAGAAGTTCCTTACAATAAATGCAGATGACTTTTATGGAAGAGGAGCTTACAAGGCTGCATTTGATTTTCTTACAGCAACTGATGATCCAACTCATCATGGTTGCATCTGTTATGCTCTGGTTAAGACACTTAGTCCTACTGGAACAGTAAGCAGAGGAATTTGTAAGGTAAATGGAGAGGGCGATCTTCTCCGCATTGATGAAAGAAAGAATATTAAGTTGGAAGATGGACGGGGATATTTCACCGAAGATGGTGGAACAACTTATCAGCTTGTTGAAAGGGATGCACTTGCATCCATGAATCTTTGGGCATTTGGAGCGGGCTTTATTGATGATATTGAAGTAAGCTTCAAAAAGAGATTCGAAGAAGGAGTAAGTGCTGCTCCGGATACATTTGAAGAAACCATATCTGATGCGGTTCAGGACATCCTGACAAGAAATGCAGGAAGTGTTAAATGTATTGCAACAGATGAGCAGTGGTTTGGAATGACTTACATCGAAGAACTTGATATGGTAAAAGATAAATTAAAAGCTCTTAGAGAGGATGGAGTCTATGTCAAAGAGAAATGGTGATGTGCCATTTTACGAAGATCCAGGTTCCTATAAAAAGTGCGGAATAATGTCGCTGGCAGGCTGTGCATTAATGGTCGCAGCGGCATTTTTATACTGGATGAATTTATATATCAATAATGGTGAGAAGATATACGAAGGTGTTAGCCTTTTTTCTGCTGCGAAGAGAGGTTTCCTGAGTATGTTCAGTACAGACCTGAATGGAAAGATTGTAGAGACTATCTTCAGTTTTAAGGCAATTCTACCGGGAATATTATTTCTTATATATATAGCTGTTCTTGTTGTTTTGATAATGGCTGGAATAAAAGATAATTTTCAGAGAAGACCTTTCCTTATGAAATGGAGAAAGAGAACAAGAGTTATTCTTCTGCTTATTACTGTTGCGATTGTTATCGGTATAACGTTTACCCCTGCATTTAGAGGAAGCGTAGAAGAGTTCAAGAGTCTTGCATCAACCTGGGAAGGCTTTATCGAAAAGTCCGTAAGGGCTAAGGCGCCAGGTTCAGAACATATGAAGAGTCTTTATTTCATAGGCCCTGGTATTCCTTGTTATATAATAGGCGCAGTTCTGTATTTCATTTCAATTGTTTATAACTTCATTCTCGATACTCTTAATGAAGAGGATGATGATTAATTTAAGATAATGATAAAAAAGTGGATGGATTAAATGCCATCCACTTCTTCTTTTGCGAGCTTTCCATCTCTAAGTATACGGTGAAGAGTTTCGCTGTCTTTATGCTTTAATGCATCTCTATATTCTTTTAGATATTTGATTATGGTATCTAATTCGAACAAGAGATTATCTTTATTCTCCATGAATATTTCTGTCCACATATCTTCATTCAGCCATGCAACTCTGGTCATATCCTTGTAGCTTCCTGCTGAGTAACCCTTGTGCTCTCTGGCAGTAGGACTTTTGATATATGCATTTGAAACTATGTGGGCCATTTCAGAAGTAAATGCAATCATCTGGTCATGCTTTTCTGGGGAGCAGATTGTAATGCTCCCAAATCCACATGGTTCAAGAACATTCTTTATATGATCAAAGAGGTTAAGGTCTGTAGGATCCTTAGGTACTATAATCATAGAACTATCTCTGAAGAGTTTTCCAGTGCTGTATTTATAACCAGAGAATTTTTTTCCTGCCATTGGATGTCCACCAACGAAGGTGAATCCATATTCTTCAGCTATAGGATAGCATTCCTGACAAATTCTTCTTTTAAGTCCACCAGTATCAATAACCAAGGCTCCCTTTTTGATAAGTGGTGCCTTTTCTTTGATAAAGTTGATTATTGCCTGATTATAAAGAGCTGGAATAATAAGATCGCAATCGCCTATATTGTCATCGGTTAATATATCATCAAGGGTTCCATCCAGTTTAGCAAAGGAACAAATGCTTTCATCTATATCCAGTCCCAGAACTCTGGCGTCGGAATGTTCTTTAAAGGCTTTAGCGAAGGAACCACCAATTAAGCCGAGACCAATAACACCCACGGTTTTAACTCCAGATTTATTGAAGTCGCCCAGCCTATGTTTCTTTCCCTCTGTGCTTGGTTCAGTGATCCTTCTGACACTTTCTACTATATCAAGAGATTCGATAAGTTCAGGGTCTATGCTTGAGGTATCTCCTACAAGACCAATGATGGTCTGATAATCACCTTGAGAAATGTCACATTTGAGTCCCTGCTCTTCGAACCATTTTGCAAGTTCGTAAACTTGATCTTCTGTTGCTTCTTTATTAAGAATAGCTATCATATTTGTCCTCTTTCTCGCCGATACTTTAACGCGTTAACGTAACGAAGTATAACACTGGTTGGATTTGTTGTCAATAGTGAAGATTTGTGTTAAAGTACGTTCTGATATCATTTAATTGGGAAGAGAGTTCTTCCTTTGTATACAGGAGATATTTAATTGGTAATTGCACTTAATCTATTAAAAATAATAGTAGGATTCATTTTTCTCATTAAGGGCGCGGATTTCTTTGTGGATGGAGCAGCATCTATTGCGAAGAAGCTTGGTGTTCCCGAGCTGGTTATTGGTCTTACAATAGTTGCACTTGGAACGAGTGCGCCTGAAGCGGCGGTCAGTATCAATGCTGCGCTAACAGGAAACAATGGAATATCCATTGGTAATGTAATAGGAAGCAACATCATGAATGTGCTTCTCATACTTGGTATTACTTCTATAATAAAAGCGCTTCCAGTAAAGAGAGCTACTGTGAAGGTTGATATTCCGGTTATGATCATAGCAACAATAGCAATGGTAGCCTGGGGAATGGTTGGAGGAAAACTGACAAGAGTTACGGGAATTGTATTTCTTGTTGCTTTGGTTAGCTATATACTTTACCTTCTTTGGTATTCAAAGAATACAAATAGCGAAGGAGAGGGTGAAGGTATTAAGATGGTCGGACCATTTCTTATTCCGATCTTCGTTCTGGGAGGTTTATTTGTTATTATTTTGGGAAGCCGTATAGCTGTTGACGGCGCATCGCATATAGCAGAAATGTTCGGAGTATCTAATAGGATAATCGGTCTTACAATCGTGGCATTTGGTACATCTCTTCCGGAGCTGATGACATCTATTACAGCAGCACGAAAAGGAAGTGTGGACATAGCAATCGGAAACATAGTTGGAAGTAATCTGTTCAACATATTATTTATTTTGGGAATAACATCTACAATAATTGATCTCCCATACCTAGCTGAAGGTGCTGACTTTACTATAGACGGTTTTGTTGCACTTGGAACTGCAATCCTTCTGTTTTTGCTGGTAGCAAAACATAAGAGACTTGATAGAAAAGGTGGAATAATTATGGTCGCATCTTACGCTGCATATTTCGCATATTTAGTAATACAAAAATAACAAAAATAAGGCTTACATAATCTGGAAAAATGCAACAATTTGTTGCATTTTTTTATGGCTAAAAAAAGGGTAATAAGTTATAATTGGAAGTGGGTATTTTTAAGTATTAGGAGGTAGTTATGATGAAGCGAAGAGTTAGTTCTATTATTAGTCTTATCCTCGTCGTTGTAATGGTTGTGGGTGTACTTCCAGCTAACAAAATGAACAAAGTTGAGGCGGCTGATAAGTATGTAACAGCAACAGTTACTGCTATGTATGGATATGCTTATGAGGTTCTAGATAAGATAAACGAACAAAGAAGAGCAAATGGTCTCGGAGAGGTTCAGATGGATGTTGAACTTCTTGAGGCTGCAATGCAAAGAGCTGCAGAATCAGTTGTGGTTGGTGAGGCTTATGATTATGCCGAAATTGGAAATACAGAAGCTCACACAAGACCTGATGGTTCTAAATTTAATTCCTGGGCATATAAGACAGGTTCTTATGGAGAGAATGTGGCATACGGTCAAACATCCTCAACTGAAGTAATGAAGCAGTGGATGAATTCATCAGGACATAAAGCAAATATTCTTAAAGCTGATTATAAATCTGTAGGTGTTGGTGTTGTTTATTGTAATGGATATTACAGATTCTACTGGACACAGGAATTTAGTTCTTATTCAGCAACAGTTCCATCAAAAAGAACAGACAATGTAACACGTACTTTCACAGTAGGTGTAACAAATAGCGTTTATAACAGACTTGTTTCACGAGGAAAGCTTGGTTCTGCTATAAAGAGTAATTCTTCAGATGCATCATCAAGCGGTTCAGGTTCATCTAGTGGCTCATCAATGTCTTCAAAAGCGGTTTCTGGAACATGGAAGCAGACTAATGGAAGATGGTGGTTCCAGGTTGGTAGTTCGTACCTGACAAACTCTTGGCTTAAATCAGGCGGAACATGGTATGCATTTGGTTCAGATGGATACATGTATACAGGATGGAAGAAGATAGACGGCGACTGGTACTATTTCGATAGTAGTGGAGCCATGGCATCCAGTGAGTGGAGGGATGGTTATTGGTTATCTTCCAATGGTAAGTGGTCTTACAAATATACCGGTAGCTGGCACGTAGGTTCAAAGGGCTGGTGGTACGGAGATAGTTCCGGATGGTATGCTCAGAATCAGTGGCAGAAGATTAATGGTAGTTGGTATTACTTCGATGCCAGTGGCTGGATGGTAACAAACAGAAGAATCCAGGGTTACTGGATTGGAGCTGATGGTGTTTGTCAGTAAAATTTATAAAAAGGCAAAGCAAGAGAAATCTTGTGACGCAAAACTATAGGATCTGAAATCTTTAGTAAAGTGAGTATGATAGCCAGTTGCAACATTTTGGTGAAAACGATTAGCGGCGTCACAAGTAGTGGCGCTGCTATTTTGTTGGGAGGGATTAAATGAAAGGAATAGTTAAAAGGAGTTTATGCATATTCTTTTGCACCTTATTGGTTTTATTATGCATTAAACCTTATTCGGTAAACGCTACACAAACTGGCGCTACTCCAGATAATACATCCTGCAAATATAATTATAATAATTTGGCAAAGATGGAGAACGGGCAAAAGCTTCAAGCGTTATATAATGAAATGCTAGGTGTGTGTTGGGATTTTTATAATGGAAAAGGAAGTGTAGCCGGCACTGCTCCAGTTTATTATATTGATTATAAATTTACCTCAAACTCTCTTACCTTTGAAGAGGCTCAGAGGGCATTTATAGCATTGAAATATGATATGCCATTATTTTACTTTATCAAAACTATGGTTGGAAGTACAAGCAATGGTGATTTGAATTATGTCAGGATAATGATAAATGGAACAGAGGACTACACGTCATCAACACCTATATATAAAGAGGGTCTTACAGAAGGCAGTGATCACAGAAAGGTAAACTATCAGTTAAATGATAGAAGAGTAGAGATTAAGAATGAGATAGATGGCATTTGTAGTGATGTATATTCGCTCACAAAAGATTGTAAAACAGATTTAGAAAAAGAAAAGGTCATTGCAAATTACATATCTCAAAACACAGCGTATAATTATGAAGATTTAGATGTTTCGTCAGTGCATAACGTTGTTGGAGCAATTGAAGAAGGTTTGTCGGTTTGTGAAGGATACACATATTTATTTCAGATGTTATTAAACTATTGTGGTGTAGAATCTACATATATATGTGGTGACGCTGGCGGGGGTCATTCGTGGAATGCTGTAAAAATAGATGATGAATGGTATCAGAGTGATGTGACTTGGTACGATACAGATAACGTGCTGGGAAATGGTTATAATTTATTCTTTGATCAATATATGAATGCTCCATCAGATAAGTTTAATGTGGATCATACAGCATATGACATTAATAAAAATAATAATTCTGGAGCAGCTAATTATTTGTATTACGTTCCTGAGTTTTCCAATAGTTATAATAATTGGATGTTAGATAGTGGATATGCAAATAATGACAATGATGACTGCACAGCTTTTAGTAATGAATTAATTAGGTTAATAGATAACTGTGATGATTATTACGAGGGAATAATTTATTTAACTTATGATGACTTAACAACGGAGAAAGCAAGCGATATAAGAACTAAATTAAGCCGTATTCGATATAATATAGACGCATCATATACATGTTACGATATTTCTATGTGGACTATAACCAATACTAACAACATTGTAGTTCCTGTTGTAATTAATGGAAGTCATAGCTGGGGAGTCGGAATTATATCAGCGGCTCCAACCTGTGTAGATGATGGTGAGAAAACATATACTTGTTCAAAATGTAATCGAACAAAGAAAGAAACTATAGATGCATTAGGACATGATGAAGTTGTTGATGAAGCCGTAGCGGCAACTTGTGTTTCTGATGGTAAAACCGAAGGAAAGCATTGTTCTAGATGCAATGAAGTTTTGGAAGAGCAGCAGGTGGTTACGGCTTTAGGACATAAGTTTGAGGATATAGTAGGAAAAGAAGCTACCTGCACAGAAGCGGGAAATACAGCGGGCAAGAAGTGTTCTGTTTGTGGTTATGTACAAAGTGGATGTACAGTCATTCCAGCAAAAGGACATAAAGAAGTAATAGATGCTGCTGAGGCTGCAACTTGTACAAAGTCAGGAAAAACCGAAGGAAAGCATTGTTCGGTTTGTAATGAGGTGTTAGTAGAGCAGCAGGTAATACCGACATCTGGACATGAATGGGAAGATGAGGTAATTACCATTCCGGTTTCTTGTGAAACAGACGGAGAGAAGTCTGTAAAATGTAAGAATTGTGAAGCACAAGAAACTATAATAATTCCGGCAACAGGTCATACATGGAATGGAGGCGTGGTTACATCTGAACCATCATGCACAGCAGAAGGTGAAAAACTATTTACCTGTGAATCGTGTGGAAAAACAAGGACAGAATCAATTGAAAAAACATCTCATAAGTGGAATGGTGGAGAAGTAACAAAAGCACCGACCTGTACTGCAAAAGGTACAAAGACTTATACATGTGAAGATTGTGGTGAAACAAAAACAGAAGATATAGCAGCAAAAGGTCATACGGTTGTTAAAGACCCAGGTGTTGCTGCTACAAAGACTTCAACAGGTCTTACAGAAGGAAGTCATTGCTCAATTTGTGGTACGGTAATCAAGGCAAGGACAGTTATACCAAAGCTTCCATCTGCACCGGCTTCAAATAAGGGAAGTACCTCGACTAAGAAGAGTACAAAACCAAAGTACAGCGAAGAGTGGATAAATGGAAAATGGTATGATAAGAACGGTAACCAAACTTATTCAGGAACACTCAGCTGGAAGGGTAATTCCACAGGCTGGTGGGTTGAGGATAGCGCTGGCTGGTATCCAACATCTTCATGGCAAAAGATAGATGGAACATGGTACTACTTCAAACCTAATGGATATATGGCATCAAATGAATACTATAATGGATATTGGTTCAATAAGGATGGTTCATATGATCCTAAGTATTACTTAACATGGAAGAGTAATGTAACAGGCTGGTGGGTTGAAGATAAGTCAGGCTGGTGGCCGGCCAATAAATGGTTAAAGATCGACGGTAATTGGTATTACTTTAATGGATCAGGCTATATGGCTACGAACACATATGTAGATGGATATTGGATCGGTGCAAACGGCGTTTGCCAGTAAAGGGGAGGATAAATAATTGGGAATAAAGTTAACCAAAAGAATAATATCTATAGTTTTAGCTTTGTCATTTGTTATTAGTCTTGTTCTTATTCCAATGCCTAGTGTAAGGGCGGACGATAGCATTACAACAATACAAGTTACAAAGACAATTAATAGAAGATCTAAAGCGGATATTTTGGCTAGAATAAATGAGATTAGGTTAGAGTTCTATAATGAAAACCAGAAGCATCATTACGTAGAAAACTACACATATAAACCTATCAAGTGGTCATCTGATTTAGAGGAGATTGCATATAAAAGAGCTGTAGAATCTAGTGTATATTTTGACCATACCAGACCAAATGGGGAGTCTTGTTGGACGGTGAAATCCTCAAGTGGACAGTCTTCGTGGGGAGAAATAATTGCTAGTTCATCGGATGCTGTAAGTGCGGTTAATCAATGGTATGGTGAAAAAGATGATTATTTTGCTCAATGTTCGGGAGATAAATCAAATACTGGAGTAGTTGGACACTATACAACTTTGTTATATTCGGATTATATAGGAATCGCTTCTTTTGGAGTGACCGCAGGTGAATCAAGTAGCACAGCTGGAACAAGCGAAAACCAGATAGCTCCAAATGGAACACGAACAGAAACCATCAGCGTTAAGAAAAGCCTGATTAAACTTACTATTAATAATTCATCAGGAAGATATGGTTCTTCCGTGGATATAAGTAGCGCTAATATTGCAAAAGGACAGACTTTAAAACTAACTAGTGGTATTTCTAGTTCATGGGGTGGAGTTACAGTTGTAGGAAATTGGAGTTCAAGTAATACATCTGTAGCAACAATAGACTCGAGTGGTAAAGTTACTCCTGTTAGCAATGGCTCTACTACGATTACATTTACCTCGGGTGGTTTGTCAAAATCTATAACACTTACTGTTAGTGATAGCGGAACGGATGGGACATATAATTATAGCAATGAATGGGCAAATGGTTTTTGGTATGGAAAGGACGGATCCCAAACATATCGCCCAATTGGAAGATGGAGAAAAAACTATAAAGGCTGGTGGTATGAAGATTCTAGTGGATGGTATCCACATTCTCAGTGGCAGAAGATAGATGGAAAATGGTATTACTTCACGGCTGATGGCTATATGGATTATAGTGAATATCGAGATGGATGTTGGCTCGGATCAGATGGTGCCTGGGATGAGAGATATTCAAGTGGAACATGGCATCTTGGCGCTAAAGGCTGGTGGTATTCAGATGGAAGTTGGTATCCAGCAAATCAGAGTCTTTGGGTAGATGGTGTGAAGTATCATTTCAATTCTGAAGGATATTGGGATTATTAATAAAGGTTATAAAGGAAGGCGGTTCCGAAAGGAACCGTCTTTTATTTTGGAATGGTTTGTGCTAAAATGCTGAAAGGTGTACATTTTTAAGAGTGTTAGGAGGAAAGCGATGAAGCCTTATTCTGAAATGACAAAGGATGAACTTGCTGTTGAGATTAAAGCAGTAAAGAAAGAATACAAGAAATATCAGGACATGGATCTCCATCTTGATATGAGTAGAGGTAAGCCATGTAGAGAGCAGTTAGATATTTCCATGGGAATGATGGATGCACTCAATTCTGAGGCTGATCTTTCATGTGCCGACGGAACCGACTGCCGTAACTACGGAGTGCTTACTGGTATAGAGGAAGCAAAGGTTCTTATTGGAGATATGATGGAGAATAATCCGGATAATATTATTATCTTTGGAAATTCTTCACTTAATGTTATGTACGATACCATCGCCAGAGCATATACACATGGAATTATGGGAAATACTCCATGGTGCAAGCTGGACAAGGTTAAGTTTTTGTGTCCTGTCCCAGGTTATGATAGACATTTTGGTATTACTGAATACTTCGGAATAGAGATGATACCAGTCCCTATGAGTCCAGAAGGCCCAGATATGGATATGGTTGAGAAGCTTGTAGCAGAGGATGAATCCATTAAGGGTATTTGGTGCGTTCCAAAATATTCGAATCCACAGGGATATTCCTATTCAGATGATACAGTTAGAAGATTTGCAAGACTTAGACCAGCTGCAAATGATTTCCGTATTTTCTGGGATAATGCATACGGCATTCATCATTTATATGAAGATAGAGAAGATTACCTTGTTGAAATTCTTGCAGAGTGCAAGAAGGTTGGTAATCCTGACATAGTATATAAGTTTGCTTCAACATCAAAGATATCTTTCCCAGGTAGTGGTATAGCAGCACTTGCAACATCACCTAATAATATGGAAGATATTCTGAAGCAGATGACACATCAGACTATCGGTCATGATAAGGTTAATCAGCTTAGACATGTTAGATTCTTCGGCGACATTCATGGTATGACAGAGCATATGAAGAAGCATGCAGCTATTATCAGACCAAAGTTTGAGGTTGTTATTAGCACATTAGAGAACAGACTTGGCGGTCTTGGAATTGGTGAATGGACAAATCCAAACGGAGGCTATTTCATCAGTTTCGATGCTCTTGATGGATGTGCTAAGGAGATTGTTGATAAAGCAAAGAAGGCTGGAGTTGTAATGACAAACGCTGGTGCTACATGGCCATATGGAAAGGATCCTCATGACAGTAACATCCGTATAGCTCCAACTTATCCAAAGATTGAAGATCTGAAGCTGGCAGCAGAACTCTTTACTATCTGCGTTCGCCTTGTTTCAGCCCAAAAATTATATAGTGAAATGGACTAATGATAGATATAGTATATGAAGACAATTACATAATTGCTTGCATTAAGCCTTATGGTGTACCGAGTCAGGCAGATAAGACTTATGGTGTTGACATGGTCACCATGGTTAAAGAATATCTGTATGAAAAATCTGAATCGGAGGAGGAACCATATGTTGCTGTGATCAACAGGCTGGACAGACCGGTTGCTGGCATTATCCTTTTTGCAAAGGACGAGTCAACAGCTGCAAAGCTTTCCGATATGGTACAGGATAGAGAAATTCAGAAGTTCTATCAGGTTGTTGTTCAAGGCTATATGGAGGATGCTGAGGGAGATCTCAGCGATTACCTTCTGCATGATAAAAAGAAGAATATCACTCAGGTTGTATCTAAGGGTACAAAGGGGGCCAAGTATGCTGAGCTTCATTACGAGGTTTTAGATGAGCTGGATACGGATGAAGGTCCAATCTCTTATCTTCTTGTGGAGCTTAAGACAGGAAGACATCATCAGATAAGATGTCAGATGGCTGCAAATGGCACTCCAATCTGGGGCGATAATAAATATAATCCGGGCTCAAAGGGAGCGAAAGGTGGTCCAAGTCCCGCAAAGGGTGGGAAGAAGACTAAAGAACAAAAAGAAATAGGATTATATTCTACTAAAATGGTATTCAACCATCCGGTTACAGGTGAAGAGGTTTTTCTTCATAGAGAGCCGGAAGGAAAAGCTTTTGAAATAATGGACCAGATGGACTGGTAAATTTCCAGTGTTCTGATCTAAATAGAAAAGAGGAAAAAATAATGGCAGATAAAAAGGTAGAGGCAATTACTTCCATGGAGGAAGATTTTGCCCAGTGGTATACAGACGTAGTTGTAAAGGCTGATCTTACAGGTTATACAAGCGTAAAGGGATTCATGGTTCTTAAGCCAGCAGGCTATGCAATTTGGGAGCTTATCCAGAGCCAGTTGGATGCACGCTTCAAGGAGACAGGAGTTGAGAATGTTTACCTTCCACTTCTTATTCCAGAAGGTCTTCTTCAGAAGGAGAAGGATCACGTTGAAGGATTTGCACCAGAGGTTGCCTGGGTAACACATGGTGGACTTAATGAGCTTCAGGAAAAGCTTTGTGTTAGACCTACATCAGAAACACTTTTCTGTGATTTCTATCAGAAGGATATTACATCATATAGAGACCTTCCAAAGGTATACAATCAGTGGTGCTCTGTAGTTCGTTGGGAAAAGGAAACAAGACCTTTCCTTCGTTCAAGAGAGTTCCTGTGGCAGGAAGGACATACAGCACATGCAACAGCTGAGGAAGCTCAGGAAAGAACTATTCAGATGTTAAATGTTTATGCTGATTTCTGTGAGCAGGTTCTTGCTATTCCTGTAGTAAAGGGACAGAAGACAGAGAAAGAAAAGTTCGCAGGTGCAGTAGCTACATATACTATCGAAGCACTTATGCATGACGGAAAAGCTCTTCAGTCAGGAACAAGTCATAACTTTGGTGATGGTTTTGCCAAGGCTTTTGGTGTTCAGTTCACAGATAAGGATAATACATTAAAGTATGTTCATCAGACATCCTGGGGAGTAACAACAAGACTTATTGGCGCTATCATCATGGTTCATGGTGATGATAATGGACTTAAGCTTCCACCAAGAGTTGCTCCTACACAGGTAATGATCGTTCCTATTCAGCAGAAGAAGGAAGGTGTACTTGAAAAAGCAGAAGAGCTCAGAGAAAAGCTTAGTGCAGTTGCAAGAGTTAAGGTAGATGCAACTGATAAGTCACCTGGATTTAAGTTCGCTGAGTGTGAGATGAGAGGTATTCCTCTTAGAGTAGAGGTTGGTCCTCGTGATATAGAAAATAATCAGTGTGTTGTTGTAAGACGTGATACAAGCGAAAAGATCACAGTATCAATGGATGAGCTTGAAGCAAAGGTTGCTGAGCTTCTTGAAACTATCCAGAAGGATATGCTTGAAACTGCCAGAGCACATAGAGATTCTCATACATATACAGCAAAGAATTGGGATGAGTTTGTTGACACAGTTAACAACAAGCCTGGATTTATTAAGGCTATGTGGTGCGGCGAGACAGAATGCGAAGAAAACATTAAGGCTGAGACTGGTGCTACAACAAGATGTATGCCATTTGAGCAGGAAGAGATTTCTGATGTGTGTGTATGCTGTGGCAAGCCAGCTAAGAAGATGGTTTACTTCGGAAGAGCATATTAAGAAAAGCTACTGAGTTTTTTCAGGAAGCAGTATCAGTTTATAATTATTGTAAGTAGTACAGGAGGAAATGGAATAATTAATGGATGTTCCTCCAGTCTGCTTAAGCCATAGGGATTCATCTGGTTTAAATGTAGTGAAGTCTGGTATAAAACTTGAAGAAGAATCTATTTGTTTCTGAATATTATTCTTAGCAGCAGAGGAAACTTCGTCAGTTTTAAAAGCTTTTGCTACATCATCAATGGTAACGGAAGTGATAATATTATCATCGTTGTCAGATGTAGAGTATGTGGTATAAAACACATCAGCGTATCCAAAATAATCTAATAAATATGAACCATTAGAAAGCTTTGGCGTGAATTTGCCAAGGCTTTCTTTTGTATTTGCTTCAGCATAAAGGATGTCGCCGTATTCTGAAACAATGAATCTGTGAGTTTCTGAGCCATCGAATTTAGTAAAGTTGATTTCCCAGAAAAATGCAGCATAAGTTTTAAAGGTTGAATCCAGAGCTCTATATGGTTTTGCTTCCCAGGAATACCAATTGTCTGTATCCGATGAAAGGTTACGTGGGTAGAGTCCCTTTGCATAAAGATCATTGATGTGACCAACCACAAGAGTTTTCATTCCGAAGCCGGTATACTTACAATCTTCTTCCGAAACCGGTGTGACCTCACTTTCCCAAACGCCCGTAATCAGCTGATTGCATTGCTCTTCAGTCAGCTGTTTAGATGCATTCTTAATAATAGATTCGGATGGTCCGGAATAATATTCCGAAGGAACATCTCCTACTTTCCCATAAAAAGAATCGCTGTCTTTATGCATCATAAAGCCAGGAAGCCAGATGGCAGCTCCCGTTATAAGAATTGCTAAGGTTATTAGTATGTAGTTTTTAATACTTAGCTTTTTCAATCTTCTTCTTCCTCATATTCTGAACAGTCGAGGGTTACGATCATCTTTGTTCCCTCGCCAAGCTTACTTTCTATCTTCAGGTCTGCTCCGTGTTCCTTTAGTATAGCGGAAACAAGGGACATACCAAGTCCTGCTCCACCTTCTTTACGTGAGCGGGATTTATCCACCATATAGAACTCGTCGCATATCTTATCTATATCTTCTTCACTGATTCCAATTCCATGATCCTCAACAACAAATTCATATTTATTGGAAGATTCTTTTTTTGATTCTGAAGGAATGACTTTTCCTGTAAATACAATTTCGGACTTTTCCTCAGATGCTTTTCGTGCATTATCCAGTAGATTAATAAATGCAGTCTTTAGAAGAGGACTGTCCCCATTTATTGTCGCATTTTCAAAATCGTACGTAAGTTTAATTCCTGCCTTTTCTATTGCTGGAAGTACAGTTTCAACAACTGCTTCTCCAAGGCCCTGTGTACTAACAGGCTGTTTCGGTATTTCTCCATCCTTAAGATAAATAAGGTCGAAGAGGTGAGATGACATCTGCTCCAAACGTCTTCCTTCAGAGAAGATATAATTCGCTGCTTTTACTTCGTCCTCTCTTGGAAGGTCCACGGATCTGATTGTATCTGCATATCCGATGATAGTTGTCATAGGTGTTTTTATTTCGTGGGTAAAATCAGCAACGAACTGGTCTCTTCTATGAATCATGTCATTCAGTTCATCAATGTGTCCCTCAACTGAATCCGCCATATGATTAAACTTATCAGAAAGAAGGCCGATTTCGTCTTCGGAATGGATGTCACTTCGGCTGTCAAAATTTCCTTCTGAAAACTTATCAGTAACGGAATTCAGTTTTTCAAGAGGTCTTGTTAGTAGTTTACTTATGAGGAATACAAAGAGTCCCGAAAGACATAGCATAACTATGATGAAGGTTCTGAAATCTCTGATGGATTTATTCATCATCTGTTTTGAATCCGTGATATCACGCTTGGTTATGATATTCATGATGTGGGAATCGATATTACTGGTTGAAACTACATAGATATAATCCTTACCATTTTCGTTGGTAAAGAGATATTTTTTCTGATAAGAAGATGAGTCGCTGCTTCCAAGATTATCAGGAAGAGGAATGTCTTCTTTTGTGGAGAAGAGAAGCTCGTCATCATATTTAACATAAAGATCTGTTGTATCGTTCAGAATTCCTGCAGATACCTGAAGAGAAGTATCTGGGATTGTGGCTTTTACATATGAAGGTTTATTGTTGATCGTATCCAGCAAGGAGTATTCCATTACTGATTGAACAAGATTATTTTCGGTTACGGCATTTTTTATCTGCGCATCCATCATTATCCTGTTCTGTCTGGACATCATAAGAAACCCTGAAATAGACAGGGCTAAAGATATAAGAATAATATTAATAAGTAATACCTTATACCTGAATTTCATAAGATGATTCCTACTAATTTTTATTTATCAGATAAACGATAACCAGTACTATATACAGTAACAAGGTTATCCTTAAGTCCCAGCTTTTTACGGAGTCTTTGAACGTGAAGATCTACAGTTCTGGATTCTGGCTGCCATTCAGTTTCCCAGATGGTCTCAAATATCTTATCTTTGAAAAGAGTCATATTGACGTTTCTCACAAAAAGTACTAAGAGTTCAAATTCCTTAGGTGTAAGCTTTATCTCTTCAAAAGAATCGTCATCGGACGCATTTTCCGAATCAGAACGTAAAACGATCTTGTTATCGATATCTATTTTGAAGTTTTTGAATCTGAGAACGGAATCTGTTTTATTGTAACGTCTGAGAACGATGTTGATACGGGCCAGAAGCTCAACTATCTCAAAAGGTTTTACTATATAGTCTTCTGCTCCTGAGGTCAGTCCCTTGATACGGTTATCCAGTGATGCCATAGCCGTGATAAAGATGACAGGGATTCCCATAGGTCTAATAAATTCCATCAGCTCATATCCATTTACTTCTGGAAGCATTATATCCAAAAGTATTAAATCAAAGCTTTGATTTTCTTCTAATAGATCTGCGGCATCCCGTCCGTTGTAAAGAGCGGTACATTTATAACCGGCTCTTGTAAGATTCATTACCATAAGGTCGGAGATTGGTTTTTCATCTTCGACAATAAGAAGCTTTATCATATTACCCTCTTCAATAATTATCATGACATACGGATTGCTCCATTGCTAAGCCAATTCTCGCAATCCTAGAAACATTCGGAAACCGCTAATTTTCCACGAAAATTGCTATTTCCTCATGTTTCAGCGGGTCATAAAGTCAAAAAGCTATTCTTGCAAGCAAGAACGCTTTTGACTTATGACCCTTATGTCATAGTATACCACTAATGTATATGAATTGTATCTATTTAAATAATGCATACAAAAAATTAAAAAAAGATGCATTTTGATACATTTGTGATACAAAGTCGATTTATACTCTGTTATAGACTCGGATAGTTTGGGGAGAATTACTGAGAAAATGGAAAGTGAAAGGAAAAGTATTATGAGAAGATCTAATTACAAGAAACATCTCGCAACATTTCTAAGTTTTATCTTTGTTCTATCCCTTACAGGTTGTGGAAAAAAGGATACCGTAGTTGATGATTATGGTTCAGGTTCAACTGATTCATCCAGTTCATCAACAGATGCAGCATATGCAAAGGGCGACGGCCAGACTTTACAGTCAAAGTTTGGTGACTGGGCTAAGTGGAACGAAGACTTTGCAATTCAGGGAGTGCCTACATCAGTAAAAACATCTATTCCAATTCCAAATTCAGAGTATTTAAATGTATATAAGCAAAGAGCTGTAACGCAAGGACAGGATGATGAGGATAAGATTGTTAAAAATCTTTTTGGAGACAGTGCAAAAAAGCTTGAGGAAATTAAGTACACTAACGAAACAGACTATATAACATTTCTTCATAAATATAGAGAAATATATCATGAAATACAGGGTGATATATATAATTATTATTCAGACGCGGAAGCCTATAGGAATATAATGGGAGCTATAGATTCCAGCTGTGAGGATGTATATAAATGGATTGATGAAGATAAGAATTATTACATCCACATGTATGAAGGAAAGTACAATTCGGTCCGTTATGGACTCATATATGCTTTTGATTATAATAGTGGTAGAAAATATATATTCTTTGATCCAATAAGTATTAGTGAGGTTTTTCCTGGTTCTGATTATAAAACTGTTGTATATGAAGGAAACGGAGATACTTTAGAGAAGACACAGGATATAAAAAATGAATGTACATTAACCAAGGATGAAGTTAAGCAGCAGGCTAAGGACTTTTTAGAAGATAACCTTGGAATAGCAGAAATAGATAATAATATAACTGAAGATTCTGAAATGTTTCATTTGACAGAGGGACTCTCAACTTTTGCATTAATAGATGACAAAAGTATGACAAGACTAGCTTTTTCAAATACGGATTATTATACAACCCTGCAGAGTACAAAGGTTCAATCAGCAAGAGGAATAAGCCGGGTTGCAGCACAAGAAGAAAAAATAGCTGATAAGATGAAAAAAAATAATGATGATTTTTATGAGACCCTTTATGCAAATACGGCAAATGGTACAAACGATACAAAATTAACCCGTAATGGTTATGCTGTTTACCTTGAAGACCCATCATCATCTTTGGTAAAAAGCAGTGACAATATAATCATATCAACTGATAATGTTGGAATGATAAAGGTCACCGATAGAGGTATTTATGGCGTAGATATTGTTATGATGAGCGAGACCGAAGATGTAATCGAAAATGTTGAGCTTCTAGATTTTGAAAAGATTCAAGAATCTCTGAAGAATGCATTAGAGGAGAAACTTGATCTTAAAAAGATGGGTGATCCAAAAGAACTCACCATAAATGGAGGAGCTCTTTTGTATGAAGCATATTACGAAGATGGAAACACAAGCGAGTATTCCAAAATACCAGTATGGCAGTTTAACGTAAATGGTGATGATGTGAAGGTTGATGGAGATGGATCGGGTGGGGTTGTGAGTGTTAGCATAAACGCAATGGATGGTTCAGTTTGCTCCATGGATGATTCAATAGGATTCTACTACGAAGGAAACGGAACTGGTGAAGAGTCAGTAGAAGTAAGTGATGGGGAAAATGAAGATTAAAAGTATTAATTCTAAACAACGTAAGAGCAGATGTGCCGCAATCTGTGTGGCGCTTCTGGCTCTTTCTATGCTCTCGGGCTGTGGGGAATCCGATATGGAGTCCCTTTGCCTGCCGCGAGATCTTTCTCAAGCCGGCGTAGACAGAAATACGGCGGAAGTCGAAAAGGGAGACCTTTCTCCAGTTTATGAAAACATAATAGAGTTGGCGGGATATGAAGAAACCAGTTATAAAGTAGAAAAAGATAAAGCTGACGAACTTGAAAATCTTTACGAAGCAAAGCTGGATAAGGTTCATGTCTCGGTGGGCGACAGAGTTAAAGCTGGTGATACACTAATCTCTTTCAAGTCGGAAAGTTTATCCAAAGAATTAAGACAATATGAAAATGCAAAATCAGAGGCATCCTTAGAAAAGGAGCATTACGAAAAACTGATGCAGATAGATTCTTCTCTTGACTATAGGGATGAGATTGCAGCTCTAGAGAAAGATATTGAACTTGCAAATACGCACATTCAGGATGTTAATGATGCCTATGACAGCATTAATATAATTGCTGAAAAAGACGGCGTTGTAAAATTCATTAATCAGTCCGTTCAGGATGGCTTCCTAGTAGTGGCTGCTCCAATGATAACTGTAGCAGATGATGCGGGTTATTATGTAATGGATTTCTACGGTAATGGAGATGAAGCTACTTCGAGTGATGCAAAAATGGTTACTACAGATGTGGAATTCCATGTTGGAGATGTTTGTCCAGCGAAAACTTTCATGAGCGAATATCAGGTCGAGGTTATTGAAGACCCTACCAAGTATGGAACAGAAACAGATGCAGTTGCAACGGGAACAGATGCAGTTAGCGATGGAAAAGTATACTTTAAGCTGGTTGGAGATTCCGCAATCAAAGATAATTATCTTACGGTAGTGGTGGAGCTTCCTGAAATAAAGGGTGCACTGTATGTAGATAAGAAGGGCGTTATATTCACGGACACTCAGGACTATGCATATAAGCAGGTTGATGGAGAGTTCATAGCAACTAAGGTTACTGTAGGTGACAATGTAGGACAGTATATAATTATAAAGGAAGGACTTGAGGAAGGCGATGTTGTTTCAGTATCGGATTAAAAAACAGAATAAAAAAAGAATCCGCGCCAGAATCTCTGCGATTTTGATTTGTGCTGAGATTATTTCCATGCTTTCTTTTATGACAGGGTGTGGCAGTTCTAAAGCTGAAGTCCCAGAACTAAACGAACCGGTTGTTGCTGAATCGGCTTACCGACCTGTAAGTAAGCGGATTGTAGGTAGGAAAGAACTCATGTTTGGAACGGTAGTTCCAAGAGAGTATCCATGTATTGCAAGAGAGGGCATTGAACTAGCTGAACTCAACGTTGCAATCGGAGACTATGTGAAAAAGGGCGATGTTATAGCAACAGGCGTAACAAGCGCTAGCGCAGAAACTATTAAAACCCTTAATAACGAGATTGCATCTCTCGGGAGACAAAGAACTAATACTAAGAATGTTTCAGATAAAACTATTGAGAAGCTGAACTATGAAAAAAAGATAGAAGAGTATCTTGAGAATAATGATGGTGTTCAGGAAAAAGAGAAAGAGATTGCAACCGAGCAAGAGAATCAAAGATATAATCTGGCGGTTATAGATAATTCTATCAGCAGTAAGAGAACTGAGATTTCTGAGTTACAGGAAAAGGATGATGAAAAAACAATTACTGCACCAATTTCTGGATATGTTTCGTTTGTAAAGGATCTTAGTGAATCAAATCACGTGGAGTCAAATGAAAACATTGCAGTCATTTATGATCCAGATGAGCTTTATATAGAGTCAAATGAAAAGACAATAGATAATTACGATTTTGAAGATTATGAGAGTAAATGGGCCTATATTGATGGCGAAAAGGTAGATATCACTGAGCGAAGATATACAAATGAAGAGGTATCTTATGCGAAGTCAGTAAAATGCAATCCATACATCCAGTTTGAAGTACCTGGAAAGAAGCTGACGATGGGAATAGATGTTGTTCTCTATTTTATGAACAGTGATGACACACCAAAGCTTGCTATTGGAACTGACTCAATATATAGAGAAAATGATGAAGAGTATGTTTACGTTAAAGGTCCTGAGGGAAGCAGTGCGGACGAAAAGAGACTAGTAAAACTCGGGGCAACAGATGGAAAATACACAGAGGTTATTTCTGGTCTTGAAGAAGGCGAACTGGTTTACTATAGAAACACAGCAGCCATCCCTAAAACTTATGAAGAGGCAACAGCAGGCCTTGCTGATTACCAGGAAAAATGCGAAACAGAATTCATAAGCATTGCAAATCCATACAGTAAAATATATACGGCAGATTATTCAGGAAAGATCGAAGAGCTTCATATAGTCGGAGAAGCCAGCGAAGGCGACAGCCTTTATACTCTTCAAACAAATGTTGGCGTAGCTGATATAGCGGAGGTTAAGGACACACTTGAGGATCTGGATACATCAAGAGAGAAAACCAGAAAAGAATATGAGAAGAATAAATCTGATTTGGAAGAGATTATAAAGGGCGCTGATAAATTTAGTGCAGAAGATATGGCAACTGATTCGGATGCAATCCACGAGAATATGTATCTGGCCGAAAGAACACAGTGCGAACTTGATATTCTAAATTACAACGAGAATTATTCCAAGGAAGAATATAATGCTCAGAAAGCAATTGCCCAGGAGTCTTTAAATGATCTGAGTAATGCAAGACAAAATGGTGAACCAGTTTATTCTGTAAATTCAGATGTAAGTGGAAATATAAATACTAACGGTGTTGCCCGCGGTACCAAAGTTGAAAAATATCAATACATCATGACGGAGCAGTATAGGAAGGAAGAGGATGGATTTACCAGAATGCATGTAATTGTAGATTCAAAAGACCCTTCCATGCCAAATGCTATGCCAAAGATTGGTGAAGATATAACGCTCTTTAACAAGGACCATAGCTGGGACGGTAAATGTCTCGGTATAAATGGTAGTGAAGAAAGATTTATTTTGTTCACCCAGGGTGAGCAGGAGTACTCAACGTATTCACAACCATTCTTTAAGGGTATTGAATTCCAGTTTGATTTCCGTATAGAAGATGAGATTTCCAAGGATGATCTGGAAGGCGCAAAGGTAAGATTCTACGGAAAAGATATGAGACAGGTTGTTGTTGTTCCAAGTCCGTGTGTTAAGACGGAATACGATCAGATGGCGCAGAAGGATATGTATTATGTCTGGAAGATTGAAAACGGAGAAATAGTGAAGGAATATGTAACCATCTATGAAACCACAGTTGCTACTGGTACTACATATATAATGGATGGTGTTGAAGTAGGAGATAAGTTACTCAAATGATAAGGTACATACTTACAAAAATCTTAAATAAATATAAGCTGTATCTTTGCCTTATGATAGGAAATATTTCTATCATCATGATCTTTTCTTTGATGATGATGTTTAGAGATGGATCCCGAATGAAGCTTATTCAAAGAGGCTTTACAAAGCAGTATGAGTCTACGGAACTGTTTCCAGCTACCCTTATCAGAGAGTCAAATGTACAGGGCGAGGATTTAGGTGATGATCCAGCCTCGGTAATAGATAAGGAAATATCATCATATGAGAATTCCTGGAAGAAGTACCTGGATATTCCTGTAGTTTCAACACAGCGTTTCGTGTACTACAAGGCTGTTGAGGCAAATTATTCATACAGAAAAGGAAAGCATATTGGTATAGGTTATCTCGAAGACGGAATGGGTAATGGCACTGATATTTCAGAGCATTATAATATTATATCTGGTGCAGACCTTTATGAGGATATTTCGAAATACACTGATGGAGTGACAGAAATACCAGACTATTCTATTCCTTGTCTGGTGAGTAAGACTACAGCGATTGCATATGATATTGTTCCTGGCGAAGTTATTAATTTCGATAAACTCGTTTATGGAGATGAGGTTACAGATAAGCCTACACTTTCTCTTTATGTCAGCGGTATCATCACAGAAAAAGAAAATGATTATTTCTGGGATAGAACTCTGGATGAAATGGGACTGATTGCATTTATTGACAAGAAGGATTTCTGTAATGTCGTAAAAGATCATCCAAAAGATGTGATGTATAAAACAAATGTTTGTTTTGATTATAGATATATAAACACAGACAATGTATATGATGTTGAAAGTGTAATAAAACAGTTCGACAAAAAAGATGAAAATCTTGTTGAGAATATTACTCCTATAATCGAATCATATAGAGAAAACAGTAGATCTGTAGGACAGATGCTTTATGTTATCGTTCTTCCGCTTATAATCTTAGTTCTTATTTTCATCGGAATGATAGCGGTAAGAATAGTTGATTCGGAAGCAGGTGAGCTTACGACTCTTCGAAACAGAGGTCTTAGCAAACCAAAGCTTATTGGAATGTACCTTATTCAATCATTCATTTTGGCTGGAGTCAGCATTCCTCTGGGAGTAGGAGCGGGATTCTTGTTCGGAAAGCTGGTTGCCGGAGTAGATGATTTTATGGGCTTCCACTTTATCCATAACGAGATCAGTGTTCGTGATTATAGGTTTAACTTACTAATGATAATTGCAGGAGTGATAGGTTCATTACTTGCTGTTATTGTAATGATGGTTCCTGTTTTCGGAGCCTTTAGGAAAAAGAAGAGCACCAGAAGAAGCAATACTTCTGCACCAACCTGGGAAAAATATTTCCTTGATGTTGTTCTACTTATAGTTTCGGTTTATCTGCTTTTCAATTACAACAGACAGATATCAACACTTTCTATAGGGGTTTTGAATGGAGAGGGAATTGATCCGGTAATCTTTATTGATTCAACTCTTTTCCTGTTTGCTTGCGGAATGCTGATGCTCAGACTTATTTTCTATGTTGTAAGACTCATATACAGATTGGGAGAAAAGAAGTTTGGACCAGTAACCTATGCAGGATTACTTGAGATACTAAGAACAAGGAAGGCATCCAGCGTAATTTCTGTTTTCCTTGTAATGACAGTTGCCATGAGCGTTTTCAATGCCAATATGGCGCGAACTATAAATGCTAATAAAGAGGCGAGGCTTCAATATGAATGTGGAGCTGATGTAAGGATTCAGGAAAACTGGCCACTTCAGCTTATGCAGAGTGCACCTGGAGCTCCGTATAGATTTAAATATCATGAGCCAAGTTACGAAGCATATAACCGGTTAAAGGATGATGGAACATTCGATAGCATAACAAAGGTGCTTATAACAGATAGAGCACAGGCTGGCGCCAAGGGTAAGGATAAAACCGAAATAGAATTTATGGCGATTAATACCAAAGAGTTTGGTGCCACAGCAAAGCTTAAAGAAAATCTTAGCGAAGAGCATTGGTATAATTATCTGAACGCACTTGCTTCTGATCCGGATGGCATTATCATTTCATCAAGTCTGGCGAAGAAGTATGCAGTTAAGGTTGGAGATCCTCTTGTCGTATATATGAGAAAGCCGGCGGTTTGTAACGAAAAGGATCCTTATGCAAGTGTTAATTACAAGGTTGTTGCTATTGTAGATGCATGGCCGGGATTCAATAACTATAGCTACGCTCCTGATGTAAACGGAAAGATTGAGGAGCATAATAATTATCTGATTGTGGCTAATTATGGAAATGCACTCGCAAGCTTTGGTGATCTTCCTTACGAGGTTTGGGCAAGTGTTGGTAAAACAACAGGTACAGATAAGTTTGGTAAGGGAGTAGACGAAAAAGAAGTTAGAGAAAAAGTATTAGAGGCGTATGGTGATTCTAAAAGAACAATAAAGAGTGTTACTTCCTGGAAGACTGAAACACAGGAAGAAAAATCAACTGCTATAATTCAGATCACAAATGGACTCTTTACAGCGGATTTCCTTGTGGCACTTATCCTTTGTATCATTGGATATATGATCTACTGGATAACATCTATCAGAGATAGAGAACTCCTATTTGGTATTTACAGAGCACAGGGTATTACGAAGAAAGAGATTAATAAGATGCTCATTATCGAGCAGGCATTCTTATCTATTATGGCAATCGTGGCTGGAATAATTGCCGGACTTCTTGCATCTAAATTCTTTGCAAGAATATTTGCAGCAGTATATCTACCACAGAAGCATTCGGTATCAGTGTTTGTCAATGCAAATGGCGGAGATATGCTGAGACTGGGATTGGTACTAATACTGGTTGTTGCGATCTGCGTAGTTTGGATAAGAAGAATAGTTAGAGGATTAAACATTACAGAAGCACTTAAGCTTGGAGAGGACTCATAATGGATGAGATGAGAGTCGATTTACAAGAGAATATATTGGTAACACAGGATCTTGTGAAGTCCTACCCTGCTGGTGATGGTGGCGTACTTACTGTACTGGATCATGTTAATTACGAGTTTCCGAAAGGAAAGCTTATAATGATCATGGGAAGATCCGGATCAGGTAAGACTACCCTTATGAACATACTTAGTACTTTGGACGATGCTACTGAGGGTGAGGTGTATTTTGATGGTACACCTTACTCTCAGATGAGCACGGAAGAAAAGGAAAAGATGAGACGTCACCGCATCGGTTTTGTTTTTCAGTCGGTTGCGCTTATTCCTGTAATGACCGCTTATGAGAATATAGACTTTGCACTTAGAACGGCGGGCTATAAAGGTGAAGAAGGTGTGTCAGACGAAAAGGCCAGAGATAAAAGGATTATGGAGGTTCTTTCAAGTGTTGGTCTGGATGACAGGGCAAAGCACTTCCCTCAGGAGTTGTCTGGTGGTGAAAGACAGAGAGTTGCTATTGCAAGAGCTATGGCAATTAATCCGGAGCTTATTTTTGCGGATGAGCCAACAGGAGCGCTGGATACAAGTGCCGGTATTTATGTAGCAGAGCTTTTCAAAAGACTGACTGAAGAAGAAGGCATTACGGTAATAATGACGACACATGATGTGAGACTTCAAGAACTTGCAGACAAATTGATACAATTGTAAGGAATAAAGAATGAACGAAGCAAGAATATTTGAACATCAAAAAGAAGAGGAACAGGAAAATCCTCCTTATATAAAATGCGACAGTCTGGTGCGAATCTTTAAATCAGAAGGCATTGAAGTTATGGCTCTTCAGGGACTTGATCTTGAAGTTCAGAAGGGTGAATTCTTAGCTGTCATCGGAAAATCAGGAAGTGGTAAGTCAACTCTTCTGAATCTTTTGGGTGCGCTGGACAGACCTAGTGCTGGTTATGTGGCTTATGATGGCGAGAACATAAATGAACTGAGTGATGCCGAGCTGGCTAAGTTCAGAAATGAGCACATTGGTTTTGTATGGCAGAAGACAACGGATAATCTTCTGAATTATCTGACCGCAATAGAAAATGTTGAGATGCCTCTTCTCTTTTCAGATATGTCGAAAAAAGAAAAGAAGCAAAGAGCAATCAGGATGCTTGAAGCGGTTGGCCTGGGAGATAAGCTTCACAGGTTTCCTCCTCAGATGTCTGGTGGTGAGCAGCAGAGAGTTGCCATTGCAGCTGCACTTGTAAATGAACCAGAGCTCCTGCTGATGGATGAGCCAACTGGAGCAGTGGATAAGAAGACATCTATCATGCTTCAGGATCTTTTCAGAGAGTTAAATCAAAAGCTGGGAATAACGATCATCATCGTTACGCATGATATAAGTCTGGCGGACCGTGTTGACCGCGTTGTTATGATATCTGATGGAAAAGTAAGTTCCGAGCGAGTTCTTAAAGAAGAGTATAAGCGAAAGATTGAAGCCGGCGAGTCTCTTCTGGATGAGATGAAGGATAATGGTGGAGAACAGGAAACAAGTGCAGATGTATCTCATGAAGAGTTCTCAATTCTTGATAAGGCCGGAAGAGTTCGACTCTCAGCCGAAATGAGAGAGGCCGCCGGAATAGATACAAACAGAGTTAAAGTAGATATTGTGGATGGCAAGATTGTCATCTCCAACGAAAAATAGGTTGGTTTATAAATGCATAAGGAAAAACGAGGCAGTTCTTAAAAGGGCTGCCTCTATTTTTGCAACAATAATTGTTTTAACCCTTATCTGTCGTAAGATACGACATAAACATGGGTATTTGCGACATATGTCATCTGTGTTAAAAGTAAAAAAAATAATATAATTTGAGTATTAAAAAGTGTTGATAGCGTATGCTGTAAAAACAAACACTTTTTTATTTAATGGAAAGTATGAGGAGGGTTCAACATGAAGAGAAAAATATTATCAATACTCATAGCATTTATGTTTGTTTTTGCATCTTGTTATATAAAAAAGGAAGATGTAAATGCGGCTAATAATTATAGCGCCTATGTACCAAATGGCAGTGAAACTTCATTAGATGATAAGGAAGTAATATTCAATGGTTATTCATGGTATCTGATTGCAGATAATTCTACTGCAGCAAATGCAGGTACAGTTACGCTATTAATGGATGGATTTGTATATTCCCCATGTGTATATTCCCTTGATGGTAAAGATTATAATGGATCAGTTATTGCAACTAATTTGAGTGAGCAGATGAATGGTAGGTTTGCTAGTGTAGCAGACGTGATGGTAGCGGTTGATCTCGCTGATGTAGGAGTTCCAGGAGCTAAGCTCTGGTTACTTTCAGAAACTGAAGCAAGTGCATTACCGCTAAATGTTAGAAAAGAAATACATGATGGCTGGCTTCGTACATGTGCTGGTGGAAAGGCAAAGTATGTGAAAGATGATGGAACTATAGGTTCTGAGGCAAAAAATGCTAATCTTCATTTTATCCGTCCTGCCTGCAAGTTGGATCTTTCAAAAGTTGCATTCTATACAAATCCAAAGAATAATAAAAAAACTTTTGTTTTGAAGCCTGAAGAAGTAAAAGCAGTTGAGACTCAGATTAGTGCACTGAAGTCAGCTGATAAAATAACAACAGCTGATAAAGATGCAATCGAGGCTGCAAGAAAAGCGTATGACTCCCTGACGGATGAGCAAAAGGCCATGGTAGATGCTACTATATATAAAAAGCTTACAGATGCTGAGGATGCTCTTAAGAATGCAGATAAAAAAGATGACAAAAAGGACGATAAAAAGTCAGATCAGAAAGGCTCATCAAATAATTCTAAAAGTACCGGTGGCAATTCCTCAAATACAGGTTCAAAGAGTAGTAAATACAAAAATGAGTGGGTTGATGGTAAGTGGTATAATGCCGATGGTTCTCAGACATATAAGGGAACTATGAAATGGAAGAATAATTCCAAGGGTTGGTGGATCGAAGATAGCGCAGGATGGTATCCGCAGAATCAGTGGCAGAAAATCGATGGCAAATATTATTATTTTGACGAAAGCGGTTATATGGCTGCTGATGAGTGGCGTGACGGTTGCTGGCTTGGATCAGATGGCGCTTGGGATGATACATATAAGATGACTTGGAAATCTGACTCCAAGGGTTGGTGGATTGAAGATAAGACTGGATGGTATCCACAGAATCAGTGGCAGAAGATTGATGGTAACTGGTATTACTTTAAAGGTGATGGATATATGGCTACAAGCCAGTATATAAATGGCTGGTGGGTAGATTCAAATGGAGTTTGCCAGTAACATATTAACAAAATACTTAAGGGGTTAAATAAATGAGGCAGTCCGAAAGGACTGCCTCTACTTTGTTTGCAATTCTATTTTATTATCTGAGTTTGGATACGAGTTCTGAAAGAGAATTGACCCCAGTTTTTGCTCGGAGAGATGCAAGGTATCGTTGCATTGTTCTTAGAGTAACACCTTTTAACTCTGCTAGTTCTTTCTGTGTTTTATGAGGATTATCTATAAGTAGCTTCAAGGATTCTTTTTCATTTTCGTTAAGTGAATGTTTATTTGCAAATTCTTCAAGACTGTTCTTAGTTTCGGTTTCTGTATTCTCAGACTTATCGGAGATTTCTGTTTTTTGTACAGCTGTGGTTTCCGTAGTATTTGTATCTATTGGAGGTATGGATTCATCATGAGACAGCTTATTTGATATTTTAGTGGAATAATATAGTTTTTTTACTCCCTGATATGATGATTGACCGGTTTTCTCCTGTATTTTCTGAAAATATTTATACAGGACACTTCTGGATATAAAAAGATTATCTGCCAGTTCAGATATGCTTCCGGTATGATTTAAAGATGCAATAAAAACTTCGGTTTCTTTGTCAGAAAAACCATATTCTCTTGCAAAAACTGCAGGGGAAAGGTTATCTACCACTATGTGTGTATGTGGAATAAATGAAAACTGGCCGGAAAAAACAAAGAGAAGCATTATTCCAATTATCACAATTAACTCAACAACTATAGCGGCAAAAAGTGACAGATTTGAAATGATAGGAGAAACAAATAGTAGTGAAAAAATAGAATCAATAATCCTTCCTGACACCGCAATCAAAGCTGCAAATCTATGTCCCTTAGCAAGCTTCCACATCATAAGAACAAAGAAGCTATTGATAATTCCAGCTATTACATAGAATATGCATGTATTTAAATATGTATATGGCCCCTCATGAATTAAAACAGGGTTAAGAATTCCAATCAGAACACTTGCGAAGGTTACGATAGGAATATATTTCATATCTTTGATATCAGCTATAAATCCCATAAACAGATAGGCAAACATCATAAATAAACGCGGTGACCCGAAGACAATTGCATTTCCCTGAGACAGAGCAAGAATTAGTGAATAGGTTAGGAAATTACCAAGTATTTCAAGAAGAATTATAATTGCGAGAGTTGTACAAAGGATAACAGAAAAACTTGTATGGTTAAATGTAATCTCTTCGAAGTCATCGTTATTTGCCGGAATTCCTTTGGAAAAATACATAAAGGACGAAATAAAACAGAAGATAATAAGAAAGTAAATAATTAAGTTTTCTCTTCCTGATTGTAAAAAGTATTGTAAGCATATGGAAAAAGAGAGACTAAGACCATTTATCAGTCCTATTCTTTTAAGTGATGCTGCGTAACGGACGATAGTGTAATTGATGTAAACACATTCTATTCCGATTAAGAATGTAACTATATATATGGAAATTAAGAAAAGCGTAGGATTGTTTGTATAGAAGATCAACAAGATTATTGGAGCACATAGAAGTGTGATAACTCCGCATATACGCCCAATTATATTATCAGATAGTTTTGTAAGCGAAACAAAAAGACCGAAAATAATTAGACCGGTTGAAAAAGAAAGCTGAATTAATCTGTAATGGAGAAAACTGCTTGCCTCAGATAGAAGCACGAGTGATCTTTCGTTAAAATATGAGTAGATCATGGAATAGGTGAAGCTGTACATAAAGAGAAGAAATATGAGATAAATATATTTCATATATGTTTTGTTTTCTTTGGTATTACCTACAATTTCAAGCTTTTGTTCCATTTCTATCATATTAAGTAAAACCCCCTCTTTTGGTTACAGAAAAAGTATAGTCCAAGTATCGTGATTTGAAAAGGACGAAATGCCAGGTTGTCGCATAATACGACAGTTTTTTCGGGGGTTGCGACATATGTCATCTGTGAGTTTACCGATTTATTCTTTCACATCATCAATTGTGAGTGTTCTAAGATCATCATCGCTGATATTTTCTATCTTCACAATACGAGTTGCCTGACGTGAAATGCATCTCTCAAGATAGTTACGTGCCTCACGAGCATTTGCAAAGTTTTCCTCATGAGCCTTTGCTTTATCAGTAAGGAACTTTTCAACATAGGCGGCAGACTCGTCATTGGTTGCATATTCCTGCTTCTTTGCCATATCATTAAATATCTTTGTGAGCTCTTTTCCTGAATAATCACTGAAGAAAATATATTTATTAAATCTGGATTTAAGACCAGGATTTGAATTAACAAATTCTTCCATCTTATCTGTATAACCGGCAACGATTACTATCAGGTCGTCCCTGTTATCTTCCATAAGCTTAAGAAGAGTATCAACAGCTTCCTGTCCAAAGTCCTTTTCGTCCCCAGCCTTGGTAAGAGTGTAGGCTTCATCAATAAAGAGAATACCACCTATAGCGCTCTCAACAACCTCTGCTGTCTGTGTTGCTGTCTGTCCAACATAACCAGCTACAAGACCGGAACGATCAACCTCTACCAGCTGACCCTCGCTTACAACTCCTAGTGATTTATATATCTTTGCCAGAAGTCTGGCAACTGTAGTTTTACCTGTTCCTGGATTACCAGAGAATACAAGATGAAGAGTAATGTCCGGCTGCTTCATTCCTCTTTCTTCACGCATCTTTCGAATCTTTACTAAGTTAATAAGATTTGTCAGATCCTGCTTAACGGACTTAAGACCAACTAATGAATTCAGTTCTTCCATCAGTTGCTCAAGAGTTTCTTCAGGTTCAACATTCAGACCCTCTGCAGCCATAGCATTTGGAACCTTAATCTTGCTGTCAGACGCATTCGTATTGTTGACTGTTCCTGTTTTATTAGTTGTATTATTCTTTCTATAATTTTTGTTCTTAGGATTTCTCTTACTTCCAATACCATCTGTAAAATACAGACCGTACTGCTTTAGGAAATCATCCAGCATAAGAGAGTAGTTTGAAAGATTACCAACCTCGGTAACTGTCTCGCCATTTATTGCAACAAATGCCGCTCCAAGATCCTTGTAAAGATCCACAACCTCTTTTGCAATTGGTCTTCCAGCTGGCGACTTAACAGAGCCGTCTGTAAGATCACTCTTTATGATATATAGAAGACATCTAGGAGGTGTGTTTATAAATTCCTTGTCCATGCACTTGCCGTACTTGAAATTCAGGAACTGGGAAATAGACATATAAGTTCCCAGATACTCTCTGATGAAATCCAGTTCAAGTCTTCCATCAGTACCATCGGATTCAAACAGAAATCCTACGTATTGAAGAAGATTGTACTTAAGCATTTCTCTAAGTGTCATTCCAGTACTAAGTGTTAATGACGGATTAGAATTCTGTACATCATCAATTAATTTATATGTCGATTCTATTTTATTTTTTAAATTATAATCAACCATTTAAGTCTCCCTTTAGTCTTCGTTACTAATTATGTCCTTCACTATTTCTGTAAGCTGCTTCTTATCATTTAATACCGGCTCCTCCAGAACCTTATCCAAAAGATAAGAAAGAATCTCGCCCATTCTAGGTCCCGGCTTCACCCCAAGCTCCATCAGGTCTTTTCCATTAAGAGCAAGGTCTTTCACACTGAGTGCATTTCCTTCCTCGATCACCTGGTCATGATAACGGATGATATCTGCAAGCACGGCTTTTCGTTCTTCTAATTTGTAATCGCTCTGCCCTTTCATATCAGCCTGTCTGATATCAAGGAACATATCGAAATATTCGGCACCCATCTGGCTGAGCATTCTTCTTACCGGCTTAACAGAATTTACTCCTTTAATTCCGTAATCATGCCAGTAAACCAGCTTCTTTACATCGCGGATGGTATCATTATCCATTCGAAGTCTTCTCAGGATCTCGCCAGCCTTTTTCTCTCCGTACATAGCATGCATTTTGAAATGGTCTCTGCCATTCGCGTCAGTTGTTTTGCAATCTGGCTTTGCCACATCATGCAGAAGAGCAGCATAACGCATTACTTTTGTAGGCTTCACATTACGAATAACTTCTATGGTATGTCGGCCAACATCATATTGATGATAAGGCGTATTCTGCTCTGTTTCGATCATGCGGTCGAACTCTGGAAGCACCTGAGCAGTTATTCCCAGCTCATACATATCAATTAACTTCTCTGGATGATCCGACAACAATAGCTTAGTAAGCTCTGTTTCGATTCTCTCAGCACTGACCTGGTTCAATTCTTCGGCATGCTTTGCCGCCGCATCTCTTGTATCTTTATCTATTTCAAATCCAAGCTGTGCGGCAAATCTTACAGCTCGCATTATTCTGAGCGCATCTTCATCAAACCTGTCATCCGGATTTCCAACACATCTGATGATGCCCTTTTCAAGATCATCTACTCCACCATATAAATCAACCAGACCATTCTCATTGCTATATGCCATAGCATTAATTGTGAAGTCTCTTCTCAGCAGATCCTCTGAAAGGTCTGACGTAAAGGTAACCTCGTCCGGTCTTCTATGATCAGTATATTCTCCATCTATACGATATGTTGTAACCTCGTATCCATTTCCTTTGATTAGTACAGTTACTGTACCGTGCTGAATACCTGTATCGACAGTTCTGCGAAATATTTTCTTTATATCTTCTGGCTTTGCCGAGGTTGTTATATCCCAGTCATTTGGCTCGCGTCCAAGTATACTGTCCCTTACACATCCACCTACAGCATATGCCTCAAAACCAGCCTTCGATAATTCATCTATTATTAAATTAACATCCTGTGGAATTTCTATCTTTAACATAAACTTTATTATAACAAGAAAGCAGTTTAAATAAAACCCAAACATCTTGCAAAGATATTAAGGTATTTGATAAAATGAGTTGCGAGAATGTCACTTGTTATCAAATAATTTTTGAGGATTATATATCTATGAATTACGAAAAAATTCCTGTAAATAAAAATGCCATTAAAGAAGCAAAGGATCTTCTTTCATATCTTGTTGATACAGCAGGAAATGCAATTCTCACAGGACAGCATACCCAGACAAATCCAATGGAAGAATATCATCATATCCACGACCTCACAGGAAGCTTTCCTAAGGTGGTGGGTTTTGAGTTGCTTTCTTACAGTCCAAACATTAATTATGATGATGCGGACGAGGCTTGTCTTACAGAGGTTTATGAAAACAGAGATACTTTAAAAACTGCAATGAAAATTGCAGAGACAACAGATTCTATTCTTTGTTTCTGTTTCCATTGGTTTTCTCCAATAGGCGGAAGAGACAAAGCGTTTTATTCAAAGAATACTGATTTTGATGCTAGACAGGTTTTGGTAGAAGGAACACCGGAGAGGAATGCATTTTATTCTGACCTGGATGTTATAGCTAAGGAGCTGGAGCCATTCAAAGAAAAAAATATCCCAATTCTGTGGAGACCTTTCCATGAGGTGGAAGGCACCTGGTTCTGGTGGGGTGCACAGGGTGGCGAAGTTGCCAAGGAAATGTACATCCTTATGTACGATCTTTTTGTAAATAAATATCATCTGGACAATCTACTTTGGGTTTGGAGTTCTCCAACAAAGGAGTCCTATCCAGGTGATGAATATGTAGATGTAATTGGCTGGGATATTTATCTTTCTGAAAAAGAGTATACGGACTATAAGGCTAAGTATGAGGAGCTTATAAGTAATACTACTACAAAGAAGGTGCCGGCTCTTACTGAGGTCGGCTATATTCCTGACATTCAAATGCTATCTGAAAGCCGAGTTCCTTGGGCTTATTATATGTGCTGGTCGAAGGAATTCTGCCTTGAACAGCAGTATAATACAGATGAGGATTTGAAGAAGGCATATGCAAATCCATATGCTATAAAACAGTAAGAAAGTTTGAGATAGAATGGGGGTTATTCTATGAAATTCAGACCTTGCATAGATATTCATGATGGAAAAGTAAAACAGATAGTGGGTGGCACTCTGGACGATATGATGGGTGCTGAAACTAATTTTGTTTCCGAGCATGGAGCGGGTTATTTTGGAAGACTTTATAGAAACTGTAATGCTCCGGGCGGACACATTATACTTCTTAATAAGGCTGGGACAAAAGAATATATGGAGGATATCCGTGCTGCAGCTGAAGCAATGAAAGAATATCCTCAGGGCTTTATGGTTGGCGGAGGAGTTACTATAGAGAACGCTCAGGAATACCTGAAGCTGGGTGCATCTCATGTTATAGTAACGTCCTATGTTTTCCGAGATGGACTGATAGATTATGACAGGCTGGAAAGCCTGGTTAAAGAAGTTGGAAAGGATCATCTTGTTTTAGATCTTTCATGCAGAAGGAAAAAGGATTCGGACGGAAGTGAATCTTATTATATAGTTACTGACAGATGGCAGAAGTTTACCGATACCAAGCTGAATCATGAAACGCTGGATCTTCTCCAGAATTATTGTGACGAATATCTGATACATGCGGTTGATGTTGAAGGTAAGAAGTGTGGAGTCGATAAAGATCTGCTTAAGATGTTAGGAGAATGGAGGGGAGATTTTCCTATCACATATGCTGGTGGTGTTTCAAGCTTTGAGGATATGGATACCATCAAGGAACTTGGAAAAGGAAAAATTGATGTGACAATTGGAAGTGCTCTTTCTATTTTTGGAGGGAACATGGACTTCCATGAAGTGATTAATTATGCCTAGTAACATGGTACGGAGGTAGTAATGAAAAGGAAAAAGATAACAGCATTATTTGTGACATGTATAATGCTCCTTGGCGCCGTAGGATGTGGAAAAACAGATTCCCCTGACACTGCGACTTCAGGTGATGCAGAGGCGGTAGTTTATCCTACTGAAAGCAGTCTTAAAGGAACAGGTCCGGCAACAGCTGAAGACCTTGCTTCTTCCTCAGATGCTAATGAATCTGCTCAGCTAAAGGATGGAGATGTATTAGTTGATATCAATTTTGATGATGGAACTGATAACGGTTTTGTTACTTATACTAATGGCGGAAGCTTTGAGCTTAAGAATGAAGAAGGTCAGTTAGTTGCAGATATTAAAAACTGCGGTGGACTGGACTATGCAAACCAGGCTTACTGGGATGGATTTGCTCTCAGTAAAAACTGTGTTTATACATACAGCTTTGATGTTTCCTGTGATATAGAGAGAAAGATTGAATATCGTCTCCAGATAAATGGTGGCGATTATCATGCTTACCAGGGCGAAGTAATTGATATCGGGCCAGAAGTTACAAACTTCACAGTTGATTTTGAGATGACTGAAGAATCAGACCCAGCTCCACGTATTGTTTTCAACATGGGTAAGATGGAGGATATGTCATCTGATCCTGGAGAGCACAAGATTTATATTGATAATATTAAACTTGAAGTTAAGGACGCATCTAATGCGATTGAAGTCTCAGCTCTTCCAACCTATGTAAGTGTTGGTGTTGATCAGATGGGCTACAAGCCAGATGACAGCAAGATTGCAGTTGTTAAGACGGATTCAACCGATGATGAAGAGTTTATTGTTTGTGATGCAAATACAAACGAAACAGTTTATGCTGGAAAGCTTGGTGATCCTATTTATGATTACGGTGCTGAGCTGAATGTAAGAAGAGCGGATTTCTCTGAATTTAAAACAGAGGGTGAATACTACGTCTATACAAATGAGGGCGCAAGCTATAAATTTGAAATCAACTCTAATCCTTACAAAGACATTTATACAGATACAGTGCTGATGCTTTATAGACAGAGATGTGGTGTTGAGATTGAAAACAGTGATGTTTTTGATCATCCAGCATGCCACACTGACAAAGCTACTGTTTATGGAGATGAGTCCAAGAAGATGGATGTAAGCGGCGGATGGCATGATGCAGGCGACTACGGCAGATATACTGTTTCTACTGCAAAGACAATTGCCGATCTTCTTCTCAGCTACGAAGATTTTGGTGTAGAAGATGACCAGATGGGAATCCCTGAAAGTGGAAATGGAATCCCTGATATTCTGGATGAGGCAAGGGTTGGTCTTGACTGGATGCTCAAGATGCAGGACCCTGAAACAGGCGGTGTTTATCACAAGGTTACCTGTGCTGTATTCCCAGAGACTGTACCTCCACAGGAAGAAACAGATGAACTACTTCTTGCTCCTATTTCAGTTGCAGCAACTGGAGACTTTGCAGCTATCCTTGCAAAGGCATCTGTAACATACAAAGATATTGATCCTGACTTTAGTAAGACAGCTCTTGAAGCTGCTGAAAAGGCTTGGGATTATCTTGAGTCACTGGATACATTTAAGGGTTATTCAAATCCTAAGGATATTGTTACTGGTGAATACGGAGATAAGAATATTCTGGACGAGAGATATTGGGCAGCTGCTGAGCTTTGCCTTGCAGGTGTTGATGGAACAAAGGACTTCGTAACAGGCACTAACCTTGACGATGTTAAGGAAGGACTTGGATGGGCTGACATTGGTCTTTATGCAAATTATGACCTTGCAAAATCTGATGATGCAGATCTTTCTAAGATTGGTAAAGATGTCATCAAAACATATGCTGATGAGCTGGTTGCACAGTCAGAAAATACAGGTTATTATCTCTGCTTCGGTAGCGGATTTGACTGGGGTAGTAACATGAGAGTTGCAAACGATGGTATGCTTCTCTACATGGCAGGCAAGGTAACAGGTGAGGCTTCATATACTGATCTTGCAAAGCGCCAGAGAGATTATCTCCTTGGTACAAATGCACTTGGTTATTGTTTCGTTACAGGTTATGGAACGTTCTATCCGGAGAATCCACATCACAGACCATCACAATGTGCAGGTCAGGCCATGACAGGTATGCTGGTTGGCGGACCTGATAGAAACCTGGACGATCCATATGCTATAGCAGTTCTTACAGAGGAAAGCGCTGCAATGAGCTACGTAGATAATGCTCAGAGTTATTCAACAAACGAGGTAACAATTTATTGGAACTCACCTCTGATCTACCTTCTTGCTGCAGAGCAGTAAAAGAAATAAAAAGTAACTATTGAAAGAATCTTTAAAATGACAGATACAGAAATAAAAGACACAAATTTCATAAAGAGATTTTTTGGTCGTAACTGGTCGTGGCTTGCCGCCACGACCATTACGGCTGTATTTATGCTTGCCATGATGATCGGAGCAAAGGTTGCACCATTTGGTGAAACATCTTTTACACTTGTGGACAGCATACATCAATATGTACCTTTCTTCAGTGATTATCAGGATAAGCTGGTAAATGGCGGAAGCCTAAAATACACATGGGATGTAGGAATGGGACAGAACTTCCAGTCTCTTTTCTTATACTACATGGCTTGTCCTCTCAATCTTTTATTATTCTTTGTAAAGAGAAAGAACATCATTGGCCTTTTCTCTTTATTGGTTGCCTTTAAGTTTGCATTTTCCTCAGGGGCATTTGCATACTTCCTTTCACGCCGCAGAGGCAAGGTAACTAACAACATGATGATAGTTGCGCTTGGTGTGGCATTTTCCCTTAACAATTATATGTGTGGTTATTATTGGAATATCATGTGGCTGGACTGCATAATGGTATTCCCACTTATCATGCTGGGATTTGAAAGGCTCATGAAAAATGGAGACATGCGCCTTTATTCAGTAGCTCTTTTCTACAGCATGTACTGTAACTATTACATTTCATTTATCATATGTATTTTCTTATGTCTGTGGTTCATTTTCACAGGTCATAAAAATCCAAAGAAGTTTATAACTGATGGTCTTAAGTTTGCGGGAAGCTCTTTACTTGCGGCGGGTATGGCAACCATATCTTTACTGACAGCATATCTTGCTATTATGAAGACGGCAACGGCAAAAACACCTATGCCAAAGTGGAACTGGTACCAGAATTTCTTCCAGTTATTACAGTCCCATTTCTTCCTCAGTAAACCAATCAAAATGAATACATTTGATGGAGATGCAAACCTATATTGCGGAACTCTCTGCCTGATTGCATTATTCATTTTCGTATGCTCTGACAAGGTTAAACTTGGTGAGAAGATAGGCAAATGCCTTCTCATCTTAATCTTTATAATCAGTATGAATCAGGAGAAGCTGAATTTCATTTGGCATGGCTTCCACAATCAGTTTGGAATTCCAAATAGATTCTCCTTCCTTTATATTTTTACGCTGCTTGTTATCTGTTATGAGACAGTTGTAAAACTTAGGAAAACCAGTCTTGTAAGTGTTTCGGTGGGAATAGTACTCACGGCCTTATTCTTAGGTCTCTGTTATCATTTTGGAGATATGAAGGGTGTAATTCCTGAAAGATATATGATGATGGTTTCCTTTGGACTTATTGTGGTTTATGCAATCATTATTATTGCCAGATGCACTCGCTTTATGAGCGTGAAGGCAAATACTATCATTCTTGGAATATACGTGATAGTAGAGATTCTGGTAAATGCTGGTATTGGTATTGGCGGCAACGGTTATGCTGATGGCCATTACTACATGCAACATTCGGATACGATGCAGAGTGCTGTCAGCCAGATAAAAGAAAAGTCTGATAAAGAGGGACGTCTTTTCTATAGAGAAGATGTTGTTGAACCGATAATGATGGATGAAAATACCTACTGCAATATGAGGAGTATTGGAACTTTCTGCTCAACGGTTCGTGGAGACATGGTTCAGACAATGTCTTATATGGGTTATTATACTGGAGCAAATGAGTTCCTGTTCCTGGGAAGCAATCCTGTTACCAATGATATGTTTGGTGTTCGATATGTATACGTAAGAAACGGCGACTACTATCCAGGTACTCAGTACATGGACCCTGTAGTTGTAAATGAGAAGATGACAGTATACGAGAATAAATATGCACTTCCTCTTATGTACGGCGTACGAAGGAACATTGATAACTGGACATATGAAACTAATAATTCAGCCATGGTCTTAAATCACTTTGCCAATTACGCTGCTGGTGTGAAAGATGATATTTATGAGACTGAGCGACCTGTTCTTGGAGTTGTAGGAAATAACTGTGTTGCAAATTATGATTCAGATTCACCAACAGTTATCAGTTACTCAGAAGGAAAAGGAAAAACCATATCCATAACGATTACATTTTCCGCAGAAAAATCGGCAAGGTATTTTGTGAATGCCAGAGCTAACTATGTAGACAAGGTAACTTATAGTCTGAATGGTCTTAAGCAGGCTTCCGGCAGATATCAGTCCCAGCTTTTGGACCTGGGTGATGTTAAAGAGGGAGACCTTGTTCAGCTGGATATGGACTTCAATGAAAACTACACCCCTTCGGGATCCATAACAATGTTTATTTCCTCAGTTAATGAAGATGCCCTGGCACAGTTCCGAGGTCAGATGACAAAGAATGCTGCCATGATCAAAACCTTTGAGGATGATTATGTGAAGGCCGATATAACTCTGGATGATAACCAGTATATCTTCACTTCGGTTCCATATGATGAGGGCTGGAAAGTCTATGTGGACGGCAAAGAGGTTGAACCATTTAAGGTGGCGGGTGCATTTATCGCCATCGAGGCAGATGCCGGAAAACATACTGTAGAAATGAAGTATTTTCCTCCTGGAATGAAGGCTGGAATTATAGGCAGTTCGGTGTGCTGGATTATGTATTTAGCGCTGTTTGTTTACATAACAAAAAAGAGTAAAAATAAATCGAAAAATAAGGAAACAACGAATTGACCGAGGGCAAAAAAGCATATATAATCAAAGAGATTTGTTAAGAAAAATCACTTTCGTGAATACTATATAGAGAGGGTACAAAAATGGATAAGTTAAAACATATGGAGCCAAGGAAACTGGCCATTATAACAGCTGCAGTAATAGCTGTTTTAGGTATTGTGGGAGTGCTGGTTTCAGGTAATATACTGGCTGTCGGAATCATAATGGTTGTTCTGCAGGCTGTAGCAGTTTACATCATCATTAATTCTGGATCAGAACAGGCTCAGGAAAAAACACAGAGTGATAAATATAGAAAACTTTTCAAAAATCTTCCTATAGGATTTGCTCAGGCAAAGATCCTTATCGACCCAACAGGGGAAGTAATGGGTTATCAGGTAGAAGATGCAAACAATACATTTGGAAGCTACTTCAATCTTGATAGAGAAGAGTTTGTTGGAAAGGTTCTTGGAGATAGCCACATTGAAGTTCTTCAGGATATAAATGCATGGTTTAAGGCTTACAATACATCAGGTACTAAGGAAGGTGACCTGATGGATGTTGAGATAACAATGGAGAAGCTTGGAAAAGTATTCAACACTGTTATGTACAAATCCGAAGCAGATTACATTAACATGGTTGTTATCGATGTAACAGAGCAGAAGGAAACAGAGGCTAAGCTTTCAAAGGCTATCACAGATGCAAACGCAGCTTACAAAACTCAGGCTGAGTTTCTTGCAAATATGAGCCACGAAATCCGTACACCTATCAATGGTATTCTCGGAATGATCCAGCTTACACTTATGGCTGATGATCTTCAGGCTGATTATAGAGATAACCTTATTACAGCAAAGAACTGTGCTGATAACCTTCTCAGACTTATCAATGATATCCTGGATATCAGTAAGCTTGAAGCAGGTAAGTACAAGATTAAAGAAGAAACATGTGACATCAAGGCTTATATTGAAGAAACAGTTGCAGCTCATGTTCCTGCAGCTAACGGAAAGAACATTGCCCTTGATCTTTCATTTGGTAACAACATACCTAAGCTTGTTCGTGCAGACGGACAGCGTATACAGCAGGTACTCAATTGTCTTCTTTCAAATGCCATCAAGTTTACATCTGATGGTGGTGTAAGAGTTAAGATTGCTACTATAGATGACACAGAGGATTCTGTAAAACTTCGTATCGCAGTTGCAGATACAGGTATTGGTATTTCAGATGCAAACATGAGTAAGCTTTTCGTAAGGTTCTCTCAGGTAGATGGATCTGATACACGTAAGTACGGTGGTTCTGGTCTTGGTCTTGTTATTTCAAAGCAGATCACAGAACTGATGAACGGTACAATTTCTGTACAGAGTAAAGAAGGAATTGGTTCTACATTTATTGCTGAGATTCCAGTTAAGGTTGTTAAGGCAGCTGAGGCTGAGGTTGTGGAAGAAGTTAAGAAGGACGATCCTGCACTTTATTCTATCAATAATGCAAACGGAAAGAATGCACGTATCCTTGTTGCAGAGGATGAGCCAGTTAACCAGCAGGTTATCGGAAAGCTCCTCGGTATGGCAGGCTTCTCATACGATATAGCTGAGAACGGTGAAAAAGCTGTTGAGCTTTATAAAGAGAAAGAATACGATGCAGCTCTCTTTGATGTACAGATGCCAGTTATGGATGGTATTGCAGCAACTCAGGAAATCCGTAAGATTGAGAGTGAGAATAAGAAGGACAGACTTCCTATTATCGCAGTAACTGCAAGAGCTATGTTCGGTGATAAAGAACGTATTATGCAGAATCAGCTGGATGACTATATTGCAAAGCCATACAACCTGAATACAGTAGTTGATACACTTAACAAGTATATCAAGGAAAAGGAAGAGAAATAATTCCTGAAGATTAAGAATTAAATATTAAGTAAAATAATGAAGAACGGAAATCTTTGGTTTCCGTTCTTTTTTTGTTGCTCCATAGCTTACATAAAGTAGTTACATTTTTGGAGATGCAACAAATCGTTTCGTCTTTTTTACTAAACAGTATTGTACATTATGCTGTTTGATTCTGAAAAATCTATTCAGATTCTATAATAATCCATTCTAAATATTCACAAATAATCATTTTCAGTCATAAAAAAGCGCAACAAATACCAGCATTTTTGGGGTTGAAATTATAAAAAATGGCTAAATTCTGCGATTTCTATCCTGAAAATGCTGGTATTTGTTGCGCAACATAACTCGTCATTTCGCTGGTAGTGACTAATCCTTATGAATGATAACCTAGCGTTAATCACCTCGGGAAAGGAGGTTTGGTAATGAAAACCTACAAAGTAGGTATTTATGACAAGGACCTGGACTACGCGACAGCACTAATGGACTTTATTAATGCAGATAAGAGCAAAAGGCTGAGTATGATGGTTTTCTCGAGCTACAAAGCCATCAAAGATTATCTGAGTGTTCAGGATCTGGATTTGGTAATAACAGATGACATTTCAGCCTGTGACAAAACAGAAGAGGGATATGAATACCAGGGAGTTAGAACGGTACCGTTATCACAGTACCGAGATTCCTCTGACGGCTGGAAGATAGAAAAATCTGACAGTGCCTTCATATTCAAATATCAGGATGTGGAGTTGATATGCAGATCACTGAGTCAGATTTTGACGGAGAAGAAAAAGGACCCAAGAAATCTATCTACAGTTGTAGCGGTATTCTCTCCGTTGGGAAGATGTGGAAAAAGCAGGTTGGCTAGAGCACTGGCAGCAGACGACGGGGTGAGAGGCGGACTCTATGTGTCGATGGAAAATTACGCAAACAAAATAAACCATTCAAGTAATAACATTTTATATCTTATCAAATCCAAGTCGCCTGAACTTGAAGAAGTCATAGCCGAGCAGACTGTATGCGAAGATGGTATTCAGGTACTGAAGCCGTCGACGTCGTATCTGGATACGCTTGATGTTCTGTTGGAGGATATGGAAATGCTTGTGTCTATTCTTCTCAAGTCTGGGAGATATACAACAATTGTTTTTGATTTTGGTTCGGCAGCGATAAGCGACATGAGAATTCTCGGACTCTTTGAAACGATATATATGCCTGTGCTTAGAGATGACATTTCACTTGGCAAAATAGAGGTTTTTCTGTCGGTTCTTAAGGAAATGGGCCTTCGAAATGTCATTACTAAGATAGTAAAGGTTGATGTTCCAGATGCGGAGCCAAACAGTGAGGAGATGGTAAGAACATTGTGGGAGCTAAGTAATGACGGAGGTAATTATTAAGTAATTGGAATATGGAATAAAGAACCGCCTTAAGCAGGAAGTGATGGAAAGCATAGATCTTTCAGGAGAGGTAAAAGATGAGGATATAAGCCGATTGATAGATGAATGCATAGTTGCAGAGTCCTTTCAGGGTTACATTCCTCTAAGAGAAAAGGTTGAGCTGAAGAACGAACTTTTTAACTCCATAAGGAGACTGGACGTTTTATCAGAGCTTCTGGAGGATAACGAAATTACAGAGATTATGATAAATGGTCCTGACAAGATATTTTATGAAAAGGCCGGAAGAATATATAAAACCACAAAACAGTTTGAAAGCAGTGAAAGGCTGATGAGCGTGATACAGCAGATTGTAGGTGGCGCAAACAGGATGGTCAATGAGACCAATCCGATAGTTGATTTAATACTGGATGATGGGTCAAGAGTGAACATCGTTTTAAAAGGTGTATCCGTTGATGGTGCAGCAGTTACTATAAGGAAATTTCCGTGTGAAATGATGGGAATGGAGAATTTGATCGAACTGGGCGCAATAGACAAGAAGACTGCAGAGTTTTTGGGGATGCTCGTGAAGGCGGGATACAACATTTTTATTTCTGGAGGAACCGGTGCCGGAAAAACAACATTTTTAAATGCTCTTTCTGAATTTATCCCACCCGAAGAAAGACTGGTTACTATAGAGGATTCGGCAGAATTAAAAATAAATGGGATAGATAACCTGGTAAGGCTGGAGGTTCGGAATGCAAATATAGAGGGCCGCAATATGATCACTATCCGCGATCTTATTAAATGCAGTCTCCGCATGAGGCCAGACAGAATAATAGTTGGAGAGGTGAGAGATGCAGCTGCTATCGATATGCTTCAAGCCATGAACACTGGACATCTTGTATCACAATGTTCCCCACATTTGGTAATGCTTTATTCGTTGGGAATATGGCAATGTCCCCACCATCATTGGTGGGAACATCAATGTAATCATCATATTTTACAACATAAGTATTGCCAAAGTTTAAGTAAACATCAATTGTACCATCGTTTTCGACCTTGATTTTGTCAACATACCTTTGAACTTCGTCTTGGGTTAATTCATCGATGTTTTTCATTGCTTGCAATGATTCTTTTATTACTGCCATTCTTTCTTTAATGTCCAGAGCTTCAAGAGATGTAGATTGTTCTCTTTCTAAATTGTTTTTGCATTGCTCTATTTCTAATGCAATATCTTTAATTTTTTTTGCTACTATAGTAATAACATCAACATCATCGATAAATGCAAGATTATTTATCATTTTCTCTTTTTCTTTTTCCTTTGAAACAAGAGTTTTACGTAACTTTTCAACGATAGTATTATTTTCACGAGACCTTGAAAGAGAATAGTTTAGTGCATCTTCTATGTTGGTAAAACACTCTTCATTTGCATCTTTGCTTATTGATAATGCTTCTCTTACTATTGTTATAAGAGCATTTTCCATTATTTTTCCATAAGGATTTTTACACTCATGTATGGATGATAAATCAATTTCGTTAATCGTTTTATTTTTATTCTTTCTTTGAACTCGTTTTTTTTGTGAACAAGTGTAATAACAATATTTATTTACTCGTCCACCTTCTCGAAAATAGTAAACGTTTCCACAATCTCCACATACTATTTTAGTTGAAAAGAGATGCGTTCCTTTGAATTTGGAATTGTTTCTTGTGCCTTCAAATCGAAGGTCTGTATCTTCTTTGTTGATAGCAAGTTTTCTTTGTGCAAGGTCAAAGAGTTCCTTTGTAATGATAGGGGGTACTTGGACATGCACATATTCATCTTTTGAAGTGAAATATCTCTTTGCCTTGGCACCATGTCCAATTTCGAATTTGGCACTATTACGATGATTAAATGTCATATCTCCATAATAACAACTACTTCTAAGATATTTTAGGATTGCTGAGGGTGATAAATATAGGTTATTGCCAAATCCATGTACCCCCAGGTCAAATAATTCGCGCGAAATGGTCGTAACTCCTTTATCCTCGTATACAAATTTGTGAAAAATCTTCTTGATTATTTCTCCTTCGAATGGCTCGATTTCCATTTGAGCTTCTTCTTTATTATAACGATAGCCATAACACTCATTTTGACGCGATAATCTTTTCGTTTCTATTTTTTTCATGTGTGCGTATCTTGCTTTTTCGCTTTGGTTATAAGATACAAATTCGTTGGCCATAGCATTAAACTCCAAAAAACGAATATCATTATGGTCATTGGTATCATATGTCATACCGCTCATCAAAAAATGTATTTTGACATCACTATGATAAAGAGCTTTGATTAATCTCATTGAATTTTCTACACTTCGATTTAGTCGTGCATCATCTTTTACAATAATATATTCAACTTGTTTTGAGTGAATGTTTTGTAACAATTCTTGATATTCATCCCTTAGGTCATTACTTCCACTTGCTTGCTCATATAGATTTGCAACTAATACAAGCTCATCATGGTTCGCAACAAAATCTTCAATGGCTTTTCTTTGTTCGCATAAAGAATTGTATTGCTCCTCGTGTTTTGTGGAAACACGAGAATAACCGATACATTTAATTTTACGATGCTCTTCATGTGCATGCCTCATATCTCCATAAATAGTTGTTTTTTCAAATCCTTTGTTATATGCCATAAAAAACTCCTTTCTATATTTCACCTTCAACAAGAGAATAGAGTGTTACATCATTATTCTTTAATTTTTGCCTTATCTTCAAAAATTGCGATGTACGTCGAGAGATGTAATATCCTGTCTTGATTAATACGAGGTCAAACTCATTATTGGCGCTATCTTGTATTAATCTATCCAATTCTTTCTTTTCACTTTCTAAGTTTGAATTATCATAATAGATTTTTACAACATTCCAATCGTGTTCTTTGGCATAATGCTTTAGAATATCGAGTTGTAGATTGATGCAAGATTTTCTTTTAGGGTCAATTGCCATGTGATAGATTGCTATATTTTTTTGCATATTATTTCTCCTTTCTTATGCTGCATTAGTTAGTTCTATATTTTTAATAGTTTTATCTATTAGATATTTATATGCACATTCTTTTTCTTCGTTTGTTATAAGACCATCCTTCAATAATTTTTCGAGAACGGAGTTATATATTTGTAATCGCTTTATTTGTTTATCTTTATCCAAATTTAACCTCCTTTCTTTATATTCTTTACAAAAATACTTGAAAAAGTAAATTACCTATGCTAAACTTTACTAAAAAGTAATGTTTGTAAACTTATATTACAAAATATATTTACTTTTGTCAAGTTAAAAAGTAAAGAAAGTCAATTTTAACATCGAAAAATCAAGAAAGGAATGACAAAAGGTGAAAAATGTAAATAATGTGAGAATAAATAAACTTATACAAATAAGGGGAAAAATGAGTCAAAAGGAGTTCGCTCAATCAATTGACATGAATCCAAGTTTTTATTGTAGATTGGAGAATGGTACAACTCCTATTAGTGATAAAACGATGAAGCGTATCGCTATAAAATATAAGGTCTTATATCAGGCACTTATTGACGATAGCGTTTTAGAAATTGCTCCAAGTGATTTTGAAGTAGTAGATGATATAAGTCAATCAACAAGAACACTTCATGAGCGAAAGTCTTTCGAAAAGAGCGTACATCAATTACTAGATGAAATAATAGAATTTGGGGGTAAAGACAACTTGCAATATATGAAGACATTAAGTAACTTCTTAACTGAAACTCATTATTTATTAGAATATAAAAGGCAATTTCACGACCTTAGTGAAAATGAGGATGAATTCATTGATGAAGCACAAAAACTAATAAATATTCTTTTAGAAATGTAATAGTAATCTAAAACAAAAAGAAAGAGAGAAGTAAAATGAGAAGTATTGATTTGTTTGCTGGAATTGGTGGAATTAGAATTGGTTTTGATAGAGCTTTTAGAAACAATATAGAAACCGTTTATGTGAGCGAATGGGATGAGAATGCTCAAAAAACATATCGTGCAAACTTTGATGATAATTTTAGTATTAGTGGAGATATTACTAAAGAAAATGAAAATGATATACCACAATTTGATATATGTCTTGCTGGATTTCCTTGCCAGGCGTTTTCGTTAGCAGGTAGAAGACTTGGCTTTGAAGATGATTACTATGGATTATGTCGAGGAACATTATTTCAAGATGTGGTTCGCATTTGTAGGACGCACAATCCATACATTATTTTTTGTGAAAATGTAAAAGGATTAACTATACATGATAGGGGAAGAACTTTTGAAGTTATTAGACGTTCGTTTGAACAAATAGGATATAGAGTTTATTATAAAGTACTAAATAGTAAAGATTTTGGTGTTCCACAAAATAGGGAGAGAATATACATCGTTTGCGTAAGAAACGATTTAAATGGCGATTTTGAATTTCCAACCCACTCATTACATCAAGAAAATGATAAACATACGATAAGAGAAATAATGGAAGATGCCCCTATTCCTAGCAAATATTATTTAAGCGATACATATATGAATACTCTTATAAATCATAAGGCACGTCATGAAGCAAAAGGAAATGGGTTTGGATATGAGATAAGAGACCTTGATGGTATCGCAGGAACAATTGTTTGTGGAGGAATGGGAAGAGAGAGAAATCTAATCATTGATACAAGAGAACATAGCTTGGTTCCTACTACACACATTAAAGGTAGTATTAATAAGGATAGCATTCGCAAAATGACGCCTAGAGAATGGGCAAGATTGCAAGGTTTTCCAGATGATTATAAATTGGTGTTAAGTGACACTCATCTTTATAAGCAATTTGGTAATAGTGTTACAATTAATGTTATAGAGGCCATTGCACATAATATATATAATTTGTTAGTACAAAATCATTTGATAGGATGAAAAAACAAAAGAGGGCAACTAGCCCTCTTTTTTATTCATTCGTTATATAAATATAACAATACTTATCTCGAACACCCTTCTTAGGAGGAAGAGCTTTTATGTTCATATTATTCTCGCTTCGTAAATAACGAAGAGCTCTTTCCCAACCACGAGTTTTTGCAACAACCTCAAGTTTTTCAACGCTTATTTCCTTGTCTGGATAATGAAGAAAGTATATCAAAAGTCGTTCTTTTGCACTTGTTGCTTTGTTTAATTCAATCATGAGTGATGGGTCTTCGCTTGCTACCCAATTCTTTTTTCCTTCATTGCAATCTTTACAAAGGCATTGAAGATTATCAACGGTTGTTGTTCCACCCCATTCTAGTGGTACAATATGGTCCAAATGTATTTTGATATGGTCTTGCATTACGCTTTTTCCACACATTTGGCAAGTTGAGTTATCACGAATCATAACAAGGGATTTTACATCGTTTGGAATGTATCTTGAGTCTTTTGGTTCGTTTTGAGGAGTTGAATAGGGAAATAAATAAGTATTTTTTGAACTATTATACTCATAAACCCATCCATCATCTCTAAGAGACCTTAAGCTTCTTGCCCATTCGGTTCCATTGTCTTTGCATAATTCTTCAAGTTCTTTACGAGGAATTTCTCTTCCAACATTTTCTAAAAAATATCTTAATAATTTTGGTTTTGCTCCTTCTTTTCTTGGCATATGCTCACACTCCTTTTTCTTAGCTTACCGGAAATAATAAAAAAAGAAAAGCTGCATAGATGATTTATTTGAAATTAATACTTTTTATTTATTACTTTTTAAGTGCAATGCAGCAAAAACCATGTATTTTTGATAAGAAAGGAGCAATTTGAATATGGAATTAGTATTAGATGAACAAGAGTGCAATGATGAATGCTATGACTTTAATGTGCAAGTTGTTGTGACAAAAAACCTATTGCATAAACTCAAAGAATTTGAACCTTTAACTCCCCAGCAAATACTATTTAAGGCACATAGTATGATATTCGAAAAGTATGGAGAAAGAAACATTGACTATTTACAAGTGTTTCATATCAAAGGTTACACATTTTGGGCAATCTCAAACAAATTAAAAAATGAAATATATGACCCAAATGTTCATTGTCTTACATTTTTGGACCCAGGTGATTATTAGAAAATTGAATAACGAAAACCTATAAGTAAATTCTTTCTTATGGGATGCCAAAGATGGCAAGTAACTATTGTTTTTAAAATATTGGTTCCATCTTTGGATGGAACATAAGGAGGTAATGAGTATGAGTTATACAAGAAAAGATATTATTAATGAGCTTGAGAAACGAGGATATAAGGCAATTCCTAATGATGTATTTCGCAATAATGTTAAGCTTGAAGGTATAGTTATAGGAGATAAAAAAATAAATCCTTGTATTTATGTTGATGATTTTATAAAAAGTGGTTTCGATTTGGAAGAAACAACAACATATATTATTAACATTTATGAAGGAAGTAAGAGTGTCGATTTTAATGTTAATGAAATTCTATCGAAAGAATGGGTTTTGAACAATGTATTTGTCGCTCTTCAAAAAACGAGTCAAAAGGAATTCGTAATTAAACGCCCAACGAAATTTGATGGGATAGAAGAGTATTTGTATATCAAGGGTTCAGATTATTCTATAAGAATTAATGAAGGGCTATTGTCACATTTAGACCTTAGTGAAAGTAATCTATGGAAAAGAGCTTATGAGAATACCTTTTGTAAAGAAGAAATATCTATACAAAGCATTTCGAAAGCCATTGGATTATTTGAAGATGATTATGAGGATGATTTTCCTTTATATGTTGTAACAAATAAGGATAAGTTCAAGGGAAGTGTGGCGATATTTAGCGATGAAGTAATATCGTTTGCAAGAGCAAAAGGTGCTAAATACTTATTAGCATTGCCATCTTCGATACATGAGTTTTTGATTTACATCGTTAAAGATGATGTGTCTTTGAGTGAACTGGAAGAGATGAAGGAGAATATGACATCTATCATATGTAGTGTAAATGAAAACGTAGTGGATGAAATTGAACGTTTGGGTGACAAGCCATATGTTATTGAAATATAGGTTTATGCAAAAAAAGAGAGAGATTAAAACACTCTCTCTTTTTTTATATATTTTATCGTAAATATGAATAAGCTATAACACATATTCTTTCATGTCCCAGGGCTTTAGATACTTCGAGCATAGCTTTTTTATCATAGACAACACCTTTCAAATCTCCACGACAATAATATCGTTCATTCCTAGGTATTTGTGTTATTGGACGTGCGATGTTTTTATACAAAGATGATGCAAAAATGGCTCTATATGAGTGCACGTCACATCCACTATGGATTTTAGGCCATATCTTTTCGCCAAATGGTGTGTTTAATATTTTCTGTACACATTCTTTATTCATTGGCAAACATGGAACATCTCTTGATTTTCCACCTTTACCATTCTTTACATGAATAAACCATTGCCCATCAATTTTGTAGCAATCCTCACGCTTAATATTGTTTAACTCGCTTCGCCTTAAACCACATGATTTACAAAAATCAATGAGGGTAGAATTTTTTGAGGAAGAAAAGTGTCTATCTCGAGTAACATCGTATCTCGACCTAACAATATCACTTCTTCTTCGTGTTGGTAGTTCGATAAAAGAATTTGAATTTACTTGATATAATTTCGCAAGTGAGCAAGCCATTAGCTTTATGGTCCATGGTGAGTATCCATTATCTATTTTGCTTTTTAGGTATTCGCTTACATATTGGCGTGCATCTTCAAGAGTTTTACATTTATGAAGCTTTTTTTCTTCTTTAAGAAAGCTCATTATATTATTTTTATATGTGTCATAAGTTTTGTACGAGTAAATTTTAGATTTTGTATCGTTGTTTTTTTTATCATTATACTTAGAAGAACCAAATGCTTGCATCTCATGAAGAACACCAAGAGCTTCATTGAATATATTGTTGTTTTTGTGTCCCATGTTATCCTACTCCTTTCTATTTTCGTTAAGATTGTTCGCCATCATATAAGATGGTTACTAGATTGACCCACTCTTGATTTGACCCCACTTATGGACGTGGTTTGTGATATATGTGTTTATTCGTACATTTTTTTTCAAAAAATGTATCGCATAACCATATATCATCAAACATCTCAAATGATGTTAAAGTTGATGCAGCAAGTTGGTTCGGCGCTTCATATTTCCTCCTTTCTTTTGCACGCGAATCCTTATATATCATGGTTTTTTATTTACATATAAATCATAATAAAATAATAATTTATATTTCAATAAAAAACGAAGATGTTACATGATTGCAACATCTTCGCTATGAGGGAAATAAATAATCGCCTTCTTTATCGATAATATCAAGTTCTTCAAAATAAATAATTAACTCCTTCTTTATCTAAAAACAAACCATGTTTCTATCACCTTCATCATCATAACCTGTTCTTAGAAGGAACAAAGCGCTTGAAGAAGAACGCTTGCGTGCATGCCCTTTTTAGGGCAATTAAAGTATATAGAATTAATATATTTGATTTCAAGATAATTTATATAGTTTTTTTTCGTCAACTCCATTTTCTTTCATTAGTATAATTTTTTTCTTTGCTCTTGTAATTGCTGTATAAGCAATTTTGTATGAAAGCAAGGATGAATGATTACTATTGCGTAAAATAACTATTACATTGTCCATTTCGCTACCTTGTGATTTGTGAATAGTTATTGCATAAGTTGGTTGAATCATTTTTTGTGTTTCCCAAAATTTTATTTCAATATTTTCGTTTATGGTTATTATTCTATTTTTCTCGTCATAATTTGTAATCGTACCTACCATACCATTATAAAAATTGCGAGCCATATCGTTTTGCAAAAACATAATTTCTTGCCCAATTTTGTAACGATAGCCATTACAGCCAGGAATAGGAAAGTTAGTTGTTATTTTTCTATTTATTATGCGACAAACATCATTCTTGTTGCATATAACCTTGTAATTTTGCGTGATAATAAGAAATATAGCAATATTAAGATTATATTCCTTAAATATGTCGCCATGATATTTGTCCAAAAAACCATAAGCAATATGATTTATTTTATCTTTACTTCTATAGTTAGTAATAAGATGAATACGAGTAAAAAAGTAATCTATTGAAAATTCACACTCAAAAATACGACGAAGAGGTTTTAGTAAAAAATAGTCTGGACCCTCAACAAAGCTTTCCAAGGATGAGTTTTCACAAGGTGGGAGTTGGTTAAAATCTCCAACTACAATTATTTTACAAGATGGTTTTAATGCATTTAACAAACAATAAAACAATAGAGAATCTACCATGGAGATTTCATCTATAATACAAACATCATATGGAAGCATATTGTTCTCGTTGTTGCGAAACATAGTATAGGCACCCCAAATGGCATTGCAAGATTTATGAATTGTTTCAATTGTGACATTTTGAGGAGGATTTGGAATAAGTTCGTGTAGTCGAGATGTGGCTTTTCCGGTATACGAACAAACAAGAGTTTTTTTTGAATTTGGTATTGCATTAACAAGGGATGCAATACAACAACTCTTTCCGGTCCCTGCTCCACCCAATAAAGCGATACAACCTTTGTAAGTGAGTGACTTGTGAATAAAATCATTTTGACAATAATCTAATTTTTCATCAAAGTAAATTGAATGTTCATCTATGGGAGGACTATCTTTATGTCTTATAATTTCACTTCTTACAAGATATATATTGTCTAACAGAGCGACCTTTTTTTGAGAATATTCTTCGATTTTTTTTATTCGATTATTTATATACACGTTTCTTTCATTTTTATAGTTATCTCTATCAAAAAAATCATGTGAAGAAAGATATTGATTTTTAAATTCTTCATCTAATCTTTTTTTCTCAAGAGAAACTAAATCAACTAACTCTTTTCTTTCTTTATATAGAGATGTTTGTTCGATGGAATTATTCATTATTCGAACACGAAATTCGTTGAGGTCTTCATCGATTTCCATAAATTCCTTGTCACATGCTCCGATAAACTCGTCAATATATTTATACCCCTTATTATCACAATCATTTAATTTTAATTTGATATTATTACTACATGTAATTAATCGATGGGAGGAAGTATTATTTTCTATGTTGTCATTGTTTTCTTCTTCACCAATATCTTTTGTTATGTATTTCACAATATATTTTCCAATTTCATTTTCATAGTTTTGTTCGTTATCAATTATGGTTTGAAAACATGTTTGGTCATTTGAAAAGGTATCAATTGTTGTAGTGGCAGCCATTATAGTATGTGGAACATAAAAATTTGTTAGAATATGATAATGGATTCTACCTTTTTTCGTTCTTTCGAGTATTCGTATATATGCAATTTCTTTTGCTTTTTCATCTCTAGAAACATTATATTCCACTCGACGTTTTGCCTCATAATATAGAGATTGATATTTTTCGTTTGTGATAGTTGAAAAGATAAGTCTAAACAAATCTTCAAAGTCTTTATAGAAAAGGTATGCTAATTTTTCATTCTTATTTTTTAAATCAACATATTTTGGATAAGTTGAGTACCCTTTTTCAAAATGTATATAATACTTCTCGTAGTGTTTACCTTTAATTCCTAAATTAGTAAAAAATTGCGAGAGTGATTTGTTTTTCATATTTGTAAATAGAAGAATTGCAAAGTGCACTCGAGGAATATATTGCTTTCCATTAACAGTAATTTTGCTCTCTAATAACCAAACATAATATGTTTCTTCTTTTATCATTTTTTCTATGTACAAGTTGAAGTTTTCAAGGGTTCCATTATTCTTGCTTTTGTATCTATAAAAAGAAAGTAAAGATACACAATCTAAAAGTTTCTTGAATTGTTTATCTAACTCTTTAGAGGTAGCACATGTAGTAAGCGTAATCATATTATTCATATTATATATTTCTCTATAATAGTTTACGCTATCAAGAAGTTGTGCTTTTTTCTTTTCTCCACAAATTGGACATGTCCATTGTTTGCAACGCCTTAATCGAGCGTAGTATTTGTCATCTTTTTTAAAAATTAATGTGCTATTGCCACAATTCTCATTCTTTTCTTTCATTTTATCAATCTCCTTTTTGAGTAAAATCGCAACATTTAATCTAGTCCTATAATCAAGTTAAGGGTGTGGCCTATTTGAGTGACCAATAGACACGAACATTAAAGGCCACACTTTTATTGTGTAAATATGTAAAGCGCGTTTTGTGTAATACTTCTTCGTTTTTAAGAACAAGATTAATCGTAAATATATGAAGAGGAACTATTTTATCAATGTGGGGAACATCTTCATACAGGACATGATGGAAGTTTATCAACCGGGCATGCGAACTCAGCTCATGAAATGCTTCTGAGACTAGAGTCCATGGTTCTTATGGGAGCAGATCTTCCGCTTAAGGCAGTTCGTCAGCAGATATCATCTGCAATTGATATTGTTGTCCATCTGGCGAGGCTGCGAGACAAATCACGAAAGGTAATTGAAATACGAGAGGTAATAGGTATGGAGAAAGATGAAATAGTTACAAGAGAGCTGTACCGATTTGAAGAAAAGGAAGATGGCAACGAAAAAGTAGATGGCGAGCTTAGGAAGATTAATGACTTAAAGAATCTGACGAAGCTTATGAATGCCGGTCTGATAAGAGTTTATAGAGAGGGTTATGTATAAATGCCAAGAATAAGAGGGACAGTTTGGAGTGTCGTAAAGGCTGCCATATTCGCAGTTGGTGTTGCTTTTGTTTTTTATAAGAACATCCTGGGACTCATCCCCGGCGCCATAGTCGGAGTATACGTTTATAGGGTGGAATTAAAACGTGTTGAAAGGAAATGGCGTAATCAGTTTCTGGTGCAATTTGGCAGTCTGCTTACGGCAATGCAAAGTGCCCTTGAAGCAGGGAATACTATTGAGAACTCTCTTTTTATAGCGGGAAAGGAAATGGGAGATCTATATGGAGATAATTCAGAAATAGTAAAGCAGATCAGACTTGTAAAAAGAAAAATGGATTTGAACATGCCTCTCGAACAAGCTATGTCAGGATTTGCTAAGAAATATAGTATTCGTGAAGTTTATGACTTTGTGGAAGTGATTTCAACGATAAAGAAGACCGGAGGAAATGCAATAAGAATTATAAGTGAGACGGTTACCAGGCTAGTGGAAGGGATTGAACTTAATGCCGAACTTGAGGTTATGGTGGCATCTAAGAAATTTGAACAACAGATAATGACCTTCATGCCTGCTCTAATAATTCTTTTTTTGAGAATATCCAGCGTTGGGTTTCTCAGTCCGCTGTATGGGAATGTAGTAGGTGGACTTCTCATGACCTTAATATTAGGCGGAAATGTTTTTGCGGATTATCTGGGAAAAAAGATCGTAGAAATAAATATTTAAAAGGAAGGAGATACATATGGTTCGATACATTTCATTTTCACTTGTTTTGATCATCCTGCTGCTAGCTATGATCAGCAAGAAGAACTATAGCAAATACAAGGATGGAGGAAATCCACTTAAATGGCTGGCCAGAAATATTGAGTGTCATTTGAGTGCTTCCTTTAGGAATAGGATAAGAGGATACATCCGAAAAGTAAAAACATTAAACGTGAATTCTTTGGATTATGAAACAGAAACAAGACTGACTAAATACATATACGACCTTTTATTGGTTTTGGTGGTGTTTTTGGTTTTTGTTTGTGTACTTAGTTTTATTCCTGAAGAGAAAAAAGATCCATATGTTGTAGAGCGACCTTCGATCGGAGATTCTTCATCATTTGTAAATGTGGTGTTGGAGGAAGGTGGCTCTGACAAAATGGAGAGCTTCAAACTAGAAATAAAACCACGGCAGCTTACGGAAAATGAATTTGAGGAAGCTGCAGAAAAAACTAAGAAATATATAGATTCAGTAATGCTTGGTAAAAATAAAGATAAAGAACATATTTGTTCTGACCTGAATTTTCCAAGGGTCGATGAAAGTGGTTTCTTACGAATATCCTGGGAAACAGATCTGATGACCATAATTGGAAGTGATGGAATAGTTGAGAATGATGATCTAGAAGCTCCAACAGTTGTAAATATAACTGCGACTATAAAAGACGAAGAACATAAACAGGAATACCACAAACAGGTAACTGTTATTAATAAAACAGAATTAAGTGACTCTGAAAAGGCAAAGGTGGCAATACTTGATATTGAAGAGGAGAACAGGTCTCAGGATGAGTTTGTATTACCTAAAGAGGTGGGAAATGTACGTGTAAGTCGTGATGTTGAGAGTAGTGAAGAAAGATCTACATATATTTTATTGTTTGGACTATTAATTATTGGAATTTGGAGCTATTACAGAATCTATAAATTGAAAGAAAAAGGGGAGAATAGAGATAAGGAAATAAGAGACGCATATTACGGATTCGTAAACAGACTGACAATTTATATGGGAGCGGGATTTACATTAAGAAAGTCTTTGGTTGCTGCAGTAAGGACAGAACCGTGCAAGTACCTATATGAAGAAGTGGAGTTTACGATGAACATGGTTGAATCCGGTGTTTCTGAAAGTAAGGCATATGGCGAAATGGGCAGAAGGATAGGGCTGGAAGAATATATGAAGCTAATGTCGCTGATAAGTCAGAACTTAACACTGGGTAATTCTAACCTATTAAAGCTTCTGGATACAGAAGTTAAGACCAGTTACTTCCTTAAAAAAGAAAACGTAAGAAAAAAGGGAGAACAGGCCTCCGAAAAACTATTACTTCCCTCAGCAATGCTAATGATGCTGGTTATTATAGTAGTCATGTACCCGGCATTTATTGGAATGAAATAACAATGAATGTAATTAGGAGGTAAGTGCTATGGAAAAAACTTTTAAAAATAATCAAGGAGTTGCGGTGGTTGAGGTCATACTCATATTGGTTGATATATATACCTATATATTTAATGTATTTAATGAATGTAACGAATATAAATATCAAACAATGTGATCAATAGATATTAATATGTATTTTATGTATATGAGGAGTGTAAGATTATGAATGAGATAATAAGCTGTTATAAAAACTATATTAGAAGTGAAGGATTTACCATAGAAAGAGAAGAAAATGGTAAAGGATCATTAAAGTTGGCGAGTGATATTATAGGAGAATATGAATATGATCAATCATTCAATTCGGAAGAAGAGTTGAGAATACTAATGTTACAAGAACGAGTTAATGCGACGGATGCAATCATAGATGCTGTTATTGAAAATCTTGATCAAAAGCTACTTGTGTATGATGGAGATGTAAGAGTAATAGATTTTATAGAAAAGATTCGCTTTTTGTCTAGTGAATTGCAAGATATAGTTTATCAATTACAATTTATAGATTATGAATTGAGACAGGAGATAGTTTTTAGTAATCACACAAATTAAGTAATCAAGGATTTTCATTAAGAGAAAAGGATATCAACGTATTCTTTTCTTTTTTTTAGAATTTTGATTTATTTCAGAGATAACTATTATGAAGGAGGTGCAAAACAATGAAAAAAATAATCAACAAGGTGATTTCATCAGGGATATGGATACAACCGATAGTCTTTTTAGGGATTATCTATTATCTAAAAGAGTATTCTCCAGATTCATTAACAAAAAAAGAAAACTGGGGACTAGCATTTTTGGTTTCTTTAGTGGTTTATCTATTGGTTTGGAGTATGACAGTAGGTCAACCGAAACCGGAAGAAGGAATAACAGGAAAGGAAGCAGCTAAGTATCCAGCTATAGATAAGAGAATACTGTATAAGAATCCATCTGGGGTTGTATTTGGAATAGATAAAAAGACAAATCAGTATGTTTGCAAGGGGATTCAAGAGGATGGTCATATTTTTCTGATAGGTGGATCCGGATCAGGAAAATCTAGTTGTTTGGTTATCCCAACACTTCTAGCAAATCCAGACATAGCTAAGTTTGCAATAGATATTAAGGGGGAACTTAGTTTTAAGTCTACAAAGTATGGGGATGAGAAGGTGGCTATCTTTAATCCGTTAGATAGAAATCAGTACGGTTATGATCCTCTATATAAGCTGAAAGAGGATAGTAAGCAACAAGAAGTGCTAGAAACTATGAAAAACATTTCTTTTTCACTGATTCCTCTTCCTCCGGATACTAAAGATCCATTTTGGAAGTCTTCGGCAAGAAATCTATTCACAGGTTTGCTTATCTATTTTTATAAAAAGGGATATAGAGATTTTATTGATCTGATAGATCAAATCAGGGATACAAAATTTAAAGATACTATTTCAACTGCAATGAGTGAATCAGGAACGGATGGGGCCGAATATAGTTATCTAAATCAGTTCGATGGATTACCAGACGAGACATTAGGTGGAATAGTGTTAGAGATTACAAATCATATAGATATATTTAAAGAAGATCAGGATATCAGATACGCATTCAAATACAATCCAAATAGAATTAATCCACTAATGCTTGAGGATGGTTACAGCGTATTTATGTCGATTAAAGAAGAAAAACTTTCAGAATACTATGATGTTCTTCAATTGATAATAAATCAAATGCTATGTCAGTTAGAAAAAAGACCTGAGAACGCTGACAGAATAATGTTTATAATCGATGAGTTTCCTAGATTACTTGACCAAGGAAAAATATATCGATTGCTTGATGCCACAAGAACCTTAAGAAGTAGAAATGTAACCTTGTTTTTGGTTACTCAGACAACGGAAGCGTTAATGAGTGCATATACTGAGAATGAAGTGGCTGATTTAATAGGAAATTGTGCATACGTGGTTGTTTTAAATGCATCGGCTAGTAAAACTCAAAAGGCTATTATTTCTTGGGTTGGAAAATATAGAGCAAAAAAACAAACCTGGAGTGGCTCCGGAAAAGATAGAAAGATAAACGTGTCTTATGAAGATATAGATTTGCTTGAGGCTTCTGAACTGAGAAATTTAGAAAAAACAGGAGAAGCAATACTTATTTCTCCCTATGGTTACTGTAGGATTAAAAAGACGCCTTACTATCTGGATAAGAACTTTAAAACAATAGCTGAAGAAAATGTAAAGTATAACAACACGATAAATGAATTAGGAGGAAACTAATATGGAATATGAAGCATTTGTAAATGATTTTATGAAGCAGTTACAAGCAGGAATGGGAGATCAGGTTGAGCTTATTAGACGAGATTTTCCAAAGATAAATGGTGTCAAAGATGGAATATCAATAGTTTATACAAATACATCGGTATCTCCAACTGTATATCTTGATGATAAGTATGAGGCTTTCGAAAGAGGATTATCTATACCAGAAATCTCTGAAATGACTATATTTAATCTTAAAAGTCATCGAGAAGATTTAAATAGGGCTCCGGATACGTCGGAGTTACTTAATTCAAAGAATCTATATTGTTCTTTGATAAATGCTGAAATGAATAAAGATCTTCTTTCAAATGTACCACATAAAAAAGTTGAAGATTTAGCTATTATAGCCAGATGTAGAGTGGGAGATGATGGGAGTTTTTTGGTTACAAATGATATGTGTAGCCAATTTAAAATGACATCTGAAGAATTAATAGATCAAGCGAAGTCAAATACCTTAAAGGAACAGTTTGAGTGTTATACCATGTCAGATGTTATGAGAAGAGTAATGGAAGCAGAAGGTCTTCCGAATGAATTCATCGAAGATGTAGTGAGAAGTGAAGAAGAGTGTCCGATGTATGTTCTTAGTAATAAATCAGGTATTGACGGAGCTACGGCAATGCTTTCAAATGAGACACTTGAATCAGTAAGAGAAAAGATGGGAGAAGATTTTTTTATACTTCCTTCAAGCCGACATGAATTGATTTTAGTTCCGGAAAGCAAAGTTGATGATCCTGAATTTCTTAAAGGAATGGTTAATGAAGTAAATTCAACTTCGGTTCCTAAAGAAGATATTTTATCTAATAGTGTGTATAAATATGATTCGTTAAAAAAAGCGTTTTCAACTATTAGGGAGATATCAATTATAAAGGATAAAGTGTCTGCAAAACTTGAAGAGAATATGAATCTGATGACATCTACAAAGACAAGATAAGGAGTCTAGCTATGGATAGAATGGAAAGATATAGAGAGCTATATAAAAACTTTATCAATATAAAGAAGCAAATAAAAGAGACAGAATATACAGTGGTAAATAGAGAAGGTGAGTATTTTGGAAAATATAAGGAAGGTCGAGGAAATAACTCAGAAGCTCGAGGAAGGGATAAAAAACCTATTCAATAGTGAAAATTATTCTGAATACTTAAGGGTTATGTCGAAGTTTCATTCTTATAGCTTTAATAATTCGCTTCTTATTGCTATGCAGAAACCAGATGCTACTTATATAGCAGGTTATACATCTTGGAAGAACAAGTTTCAAAGGAATGTTAACAAAGGAGAGCAAGGAATTAGAATCCTTGCTCCTGCACCTTATAAAAAGAAAGTGGATGAAGTTGTAAAGGATCCATTAACTAATAAACCAATATTAGGAGAAAACGGAGAACCACTAAAGGAAACAGTTGAGATTATTATACCTTCGTACAAGGTTGTTTCTGTATTTGACATTTCTCAAACATCAGGGAAGGAGCTTCCTTCATTAGTCAAAAGTTTAGAAGGAGATTTTGAGGATTATGAATTATTTAAAGAATCGTTAAATGCTGTTTCACCTGTTGAAATTAAATTCAGTGAGATAAAGAATGGTGCAAATGGATATTACCATTTAGAAGATAAAGAAATACATATCAAAGAAGGTATGAGTCAACAGCAGTCTATAAAGACGATGATACATGAAATATCACATTCTATATTACATGATAAGGATACTGGTGTTGAAAAAGACTATTTGCCTGATACTAGAACAAAAGAAGTTGAGGCTGAAAGTGTTGCATATGTTGTATGTAATCATTTTGGTCTTGACACATCGGAATACTCATTTGGTTATGTGGCCGGATGGAGTTCAGATAAAAATATAGAAGAGTTAAAGAGCAGTATGAATATTATCAGAGATACATCGAATAGGCTTATCAATGACATAGAGAATACTCTTCAAATTGAGAAGGAAAAGAGTGTCAGTGTTAAATATTATTTTTCCGAGTGTGGAGAGTATAAATCTATGGGCTGTTACAAAGAGTTTGATTCTATAAGTGAAGCTATAGATTTTTATAAGAGCTTTGATAGCAAAAATGCTTATATGAGCGACAAGGAGATAGGCTTCATGTACTACAGTAAGTATAATAAGCTGTATAATGATACCGGAATGACAATGTTTTCTGAGAATCGTATTAATTCTGAAATGATTAATGAAATTGAAGAATTCAAAAACTGTAAGAAAATTCAGTCATCTCTTGAGACGCTTAAAAAGGAATTTTCCAATACGAGGAAAGAAAACATGCTTACAAAGACAAGCGCGAAGAAAAGGTGATACAGCAATGTGTCACCTTGTTTTTTTACATATTATGAAGGGATGAATAATTATGGAAAAAAATAACGGTTTGACGGATCTGCAGTTGTTACATCAGCAGCAGATGAAGGAAAAACGTGAGGCAATTAAACGAAGGAAAGCAAGAACCCATCGTTTAATTGTCAGAGGTGCAATAGCAGAAAATGCGATAGAGGGATCAGAAGATATGACCGATGAGCAGTTTCAAAATGCACTCTTCCAATTAGTTGGAAGAGGATCTGCTATTGCAACCAGCTCTCTGCAAGAGTCTCTCGGAAGAGCCTCTCAGGAGAGTCCGTCGGAAGACTCCTGCGGAAGCAACCCTCGGTAGAGCGCACCATCATGCGAAGCGTGATGTATAAGTGCGCCCTTCTAAAGAAGGGATGTGGCTCCGGTAGGTTTTTATAGAAAATGAAGAGATATGAAAGGAGAAAAGGTATGGCGATTTATCATTGTAGTGTAAAGATAATAGGGAGAAACTCTGGAAGATCTGCTGTTGCTGCGGCTGCTTACAGATCAGGGGAAAACCTTACGAATACGTATGATGGGATTGAACATGATTATACAAAAAAAGGCTGGATAGAGTACAAGGAAATAATGCTACCTAATAATGCTCCAAGAGAGTATTCAGATAGAAGTACATTATGGAATGCAGTTGAAATGGCAGAGAAATCGAAAGATGCACAACTCTGCAGAGAATTTGAGTTAGCTCTTCCGGTAGAAATGACAAAAGAGGAACAGATAGAGATTATACATAAATTTGTGAATGACAAACTTATTTCGCAAGGGATGATTGTGGATATAGCAATCCATAATCCTCCAATGACAAATGATAGACATCAACCAATAGATGAGAATGGAAGTGTAACTAATGATCCCAATAGGATGAGTTTCATAAACCCTCATGCTCATATACTTGCAACTGTCAGACCATTGGATGTAAATGGAAAATGGGAGAAGAAGTCTGAGGTTGAATATCTATGTAAACGTGGAGAGGAAGAGAAAGGATTTACTTCTTCTGAATATAAGCTGAAAAAGGAAGAAGGATGGCAGAAACAATATAGATATATAGTGAATGGGAAGAAAGAGTGGATGACCGCCGATGAAGCGAAAGAGATTGATTTGGAAAGAGTGAATAGGTCACCGAAAACTTCTCAATTTGGTAGAAAAAATTCAAAGGTTGAGTATTGGAATTCAAAGGATAGAATAATTGAATGGCGAAAATACTGGGAACAGGTAGTTAATGATAAGTTTGAAGAACTGAAATCAGATGTACGAATTGATAGCAGATCTTTTATAGATCAAGGGAGAACAGAAGAGTTACCTACAATTCATATGGGGCCTTCAGCAACTAATATGGAGAAACGAGCTATTCGAGAATGTGCAGAAGGAAAACCGTCAATCTATATCAAGCATTCAGATATAGGTGAATTTAATAATGAAATAAAAAGACATAACAGTTTTGTCAGAGAAGTACTCCATAAGATTATGGATACAGCGAAGATGGCTATTGAAGAAATCGCAAAGAAACTTGAGAGTATACGTGCGTTAATAATTAAGAAAAAAACCGAAAAGCAGCTTGTTGAAAAAGAAGATAGACTTTTGATGACAGAATTATATCCCGAGATAGAGAGACTTAATATTTTTTCTCAAAATACAGATAAAATTTATTCTGCTAATATGAAATCTGAGGAGACTATCAGTCGATTAAAGGAAGAGTTGAATATGTGCAGTTCAGTTCAGATAAAGAAGAAAAGAGAAATATCCCAATTGATATCCTCTGAAGAGAAGAAAATGGCTGATAGAAAAGTATATATAACAAGAATAAACAGAATAAATGGATTAAGTAGTGAAAATGAATACATTGAGAGAAAGAAATATTTAGATGGAGCTTTGTTAAAGCATGACACCTTGGAATTGAACAAAGAAAGAATATCTACACAAATAGATAAGTTATTAAATGAGTATGAAGAAATTGAAGAACGAATCCCATTAAACATAAAAGACAAGGTGAGTGAAAGAAGGATGAGAATTCGCCCCTTTATTGAAAAAGAATTAATGAAAGATAATGAAAACATTATAAGGGAAATTAAATCTCAAATTAACATTACAGATAATCTTCTAGAAAAAAACAATAACTTATCAAAATCCAAAATTCATTAAGTTGTAGTTTTATATACAACAAATAGTTAGTTGCCATATATTCGGACACGTTTAAGTATATAGATGAAACAGATAACGACAAGACTAATGAGATGCTGAAATCAGCCGTTAATTATCGTAAGCAAAGAAGATTCTCGTACGAACAGAGAGATGCAATAAAAGCGTGAATGAGAATTATTAACGATGGCAAAACAAGATTAATCATATCCACGAAATCGTTGAAAAAATCACGATGTTGTGATAATATATTTTGGTAGCTGATACACCAAAGGAGATAGTAATGGCAGTAAAATATACAAAATTATTCCATATCTTACTTGATGAAAAAATGACGAATGCTCAGTTTGCAGAAAAAGCCGGAATAAGTCTTAATATCATTACCCGATTGAAGAACGATGAATATGTATCGCTTGAAACTATTGAAAAAATCTGTAGGGTATTAGATCGTAAAGTCGATGATATTATGGAGTTTTCCGAGGACGGAGAGTGACTAATTTGCGATATTTAGGTAATAAAGATTCCTTAAGCGATAGGATTAAGGATATTATTATAGAAAAGGTTGATGGAAAGAAAAATCTGACTTTGTTTGATGCCTTTTGTGGTACGGGATCAGTTGCAAATACATTTAAGACTATGTGCGATATTGTTATCAATGATAACCTTAATTGTGCTACCACATATGCGTATGGACGTATGGTAGGTGCAAAATGCACATTCAAAAAACTTGGCTTTGATCCCATAAAGTTTTTTAATTCTAATGATGAAACCGTACAAGGGTATTTTTATAAGAACTATTCCCCTGGCGGTTCGAATAGAATGTATTTTTCTGAACATAATGCTGCAAGAATTGATTACTTTAGAGACACCATAGAGGAATGGTATAGAGATTCCAAAATCAACGAAGAGGAGTATAGATATCTGCTAGCATGTTTAATTGAGACGGTATCATTTGTTTCTAATACGGCTGGAGTTTACGGAGCATTTTTGAAGAAATGGGATGATAGGGCACTGAAAGATATTGTATTCCTATCAGTGAGTGATTCTGTAAAAACAAAGAAAAAAATATCGGTATTTACAGATAAGATTGAAAACATTATTTCAGATGTTGATTGCGATATTCTCTATTTGGATCCGCCATATACACAGAATCAGTACGGTACACAGTATCACTTGCTTGAGACTCTTATATTAGATGATAAACCTGAAAGTATAAGCAAGGTAACAGGATCACGCAGCACGCGAGAAATGAGATCGGACTGGTCTAAAATTTATAAGGTTCATATTCTTTTAGACCAAATTCTTGCAAAGACAAGGGCAAAGCATATTTTTCTCAGCTATAACAATGATGGTGATATGAGCAAGGAGTATATTGAAGCCATCATGAAACGGTACGGATATGAAGATTCTTTTGAATGCATTATGATACCATATAAGAAATACGAGAATTGGAAATCACAAAATACACAAAAGCATTTTGAGTATTTATTCTATATCAAGAAAAAACCGATAGATGAGGTCGTGTATGAATCACCTTTAAATTATATAGGTAGCAAAGCAAAAATTTTACCGGAAATAAAGAAAAATCTCGTAAAAACGAAAGTATTTGTTGATGTTTTTGGTGGAGGGTTTAATGTTGGAGTAAATGCTGAGAGCGATAAGATTATATATAATGACATAAACTTTATTGTAAAACAAATAATAGAGTCGTTTAGAACCTATGACACATATGAATATATAACATATGTAAAAAAGTTTATTGAGAAACATGGATTAGAGAAAGGAAATAAAGATACTTATATCGCAGCAAGAGATTATTACAACGGCTTACCAGATGATAAAAAAGATATTCGTATGCTGTTCGCGATAATCTTATATAGTTATCAGCAACAGATCAGATTTAACAGCAATTATGGATTCAATAATCCTGTAGGCGTTAGGTGGTTTAATGATTGTATTTTGGCTAAGTTAGTGAGCTTCAGCAGAATTCTAAAAGAGAAAAACGTAACATTTATAAGTTGTGATTATATAAACATTATTAATGAAACAGAATTAGTTCAAGATACTTTTTATTATTTGGATCCGCCATATAAACTAACGACGGGAAGCTACAATGATGGAAAGAGAGGTTTTAAGGGATGGGATGATAGTCTGGAAAGTGAGATGTTTGATTTTATAGATGGACTAACTGAGAAAAATGTACCTTGTATGTTATCTTATGTGCTTGAACATAAGGGAGTCAAGAATGATGAACTTGAAGAATGGATAACAAGAAACGGGTATAACTATATAGAACTTGGCAATGTTATAGGAATTTCCGGACAACCTAGAAAGGAGATATTGGTAATCAACTATGATCTATAGAGATATTCCAAAATTTATAATGAAGCGTAATATGCAGAAATCGGCGCAAACCGGAGTGTATTTTGACTATTTGGTTACCGATGATGTAATGAGCCAAATATGTATCGAACTCACAGGGCAAAGGAATTACGAATACGAATTTGTTGAAAATAGTTATGCCGATGAGTTTCTTGATGCAAAGTACAATCAGGGGCGTTTAGCTATACTTCAGTATCATAATACTGCTTCATATATCAGTTTTTCTGATGAAAAATGCGATGGAAGGAATTCTGGGATACAAAGTGTTCCGACAGCATTTAATAGATTTTTTTCAAATGATCATGATGATAAGAGATTGTATTTTTACTTTTTACCATGCACCGGCAACAATGCCACACCGTATTATCTATTTATGTATCGTTTGATGAAAACAGCAGGGTTTAATTTTCTTAATATTCCTGCCTCTCTTGAAGGACAGATAACGGCGTTCTCATCTATTGATGATATTATTAGGGCAAGAAAGGAAAATGGAGATCGTAATTCCGGAAATAATGCAACATATATCATCAAGAATGCACCCCATGAATATGAGATATTTGGCAAAACATATGGTGCAAATAAATATGACACGAGCTTGATTTGTTATGCAATAAGTGCTTTAACTCAGCCAGATGATCATGTTGTTCTCTATGAGTACAATGAGCGTGATTTGAAGGAATTGCCCGCAGCGAGTTTGGAAGTTTTACACGCTATGGGTAACATTGAAATCGTAAATATTGATGATGAAATAGAACGAAGAGAACTTGAAGAAAACGATAGTTTGCGATCACCACGATTTAATGCTCATTTGCTTGATCGTTTGGGGGAAAAGCATTGCGTTTTGTGTGCTTGTGGAATATCAGAAATTATACAAGGCGCTCATATATGGCCAGTGGCAAATATTAAGCGTGTCAACACGCTAACACTAGAGGAAAAACTTAATTATGCTACCGATGGAGAAAATGGATTATGGATGTGTCAAAACCATCATAAGATGTTTGATTCTAATATAATCTGTCTTTCGGAAACAGGAGCTGTCACATATAGGGATGACCTTGACGAGGATGCTGAAGAGTATATAAATTCAATTACTACGGTGCAAAATCTGCCGGCTGCTCTGGTAACACCGCAATATGCTACTTACATCCAAAGAAGGTATGCGTAATCAGTTTAGTAAATCATCGCTCATAACGGGAGAGGAGGGAGAATATGCAGAAATCATCTAGTAACAGAAACCAAAGTCGTACTACACAAAAAATACTCGAAAAGGTATCGTGTTTAACGATAACCTGATGTCAATGTCCCCACAAAATGAGAAGTTTATTATGTGATTTCTACATAGAAGCTTGTTTTGTGCCTTGACATATGACATAACGTAGGCAACAATGAATTTAGGTTTAGATTTATAAGGAGGTGCAAAACAATGAAAAAATTAGTAGTAAAGGTTTTATGTTCAGTTTTAATAGCGAGTCTGCTTTCAACACAGATTTCAAATACTGAAAACGTGTCTTATGCTGCTGACAATACTATTACACAGAATCAGATAAATCCACAGGTGGTAGATGGAGATGGCGAATACTGCGTAGTATGTGGCAAAAACAAAGCCTATATTGTGGCTGACGCAGCAATGAAATATGATAAAGTCTACTATATAAATGAGGCACAAGCTGAAATGAATGTAAAAGCTAATTACTATAGAAATAATTATGATATCTATGGTAAACATCTTAACGCCAATAATAATCTCTGCTATGCAACTGGAGGTTACTCAAGTGATCCACAATTTAAACAGCACAGTTACCACGAAGAGAACGAAACTCCAGTAATCAACCAGTCAAAGTCGGTTTATCTCTATACAGGTAGTGCGATTACACCAACATTTTCCGTAACATTTGGTGGTAAGGAGATTGCAGGCAGTAATTACACTTACTATATAACCACTACAAGAGATACTTCAGCAAGGGATTATACATACGGTCAGAATGGTACCAAAAGCGTTACTAATGCAGGTACATATTATCTGTATGTACTTTTCAATCCATCAAACGGTGCAGGTCCTAACGGAAGTACATTCTTAGGAAGACTTCAGACTACATTTACAGTTCTCAACTCAAGCGAAGTTGATGTACTTCAGGATTACCAATTCTCTGTAAATGTAGATAAAACATCCTTTACCTATAATGGAGCTGAACAACATCCAAATATTACAAGCGTTTCTATACTTATGCCAAGTAAGAGAATTTCTGATGCTAGTGGTTGGATTTCTATAAGTAATTACACCGTATCCTATAGTGGAAATTGCAAGGATCCTGGTACTTACACAATGACAATTAGTGTACCAGAGACATATTACACACATTCTGCTAAAACTGGTTATCTGAAGGGAACTTATACGGTGAACTTCACTATTACCGGCAATGGTTCAGGTGGCGGAAGCAATTCCAATACCAACAATAACGGAAACTCCGGAAATGCTGGTAACAATGGTGCATCTAATGGCGGAAGCAGTAACGGAAACGGTTCTTCAGGTTCGTCCGGTAGTGGAAGTGGAAGCTCCACAGGTTCATCCGGTGGATCCGGCGGCAGTTCTTCAACCAATACGCCTGCTAAAACAAGCTATTCTAGCGAATGGGTAAATGGAAAATGGTACAATGCCGATGGTTCACAGACCTATCCATATACTATGAACTGGAAATGTAATTCTACAGGCTGGTGGATCGAAGATACAAACGGCTGGTATCCTACAAATACCTGGCAAAAAATCAATGGAAAGTGGTATTATTTCACAGGTTCTGGTTATATGGACTATTCAGAATATCGTGACGGTTGCTGGCTTAATGCAGACGGTTCCTGGAACGAATCCTATTCAGGAGGACGCTGGAGCAGTAATGCAACAGGCTGGTGGTACACAGATAACTCCGGATGGTATCCAGTAAACAGTTGGCTTTGGATAGACGGTAAAAACTACCACTTCAACAGTAGCGGATACTGCACAAATCCGTATTAAGAAATAAAACCCAAAAAGAGAAAAAAATAAAAATCAAGACAGTCCCATAGAGCAATCTATCGGGGCTGTTTTTATTAAAATACGACACAACATATGCTAAAATACACATAGGTAATAAAACTAAATTGATATATGAGGCTTTTTTACAAATATGAGGTGATATATATGTATGATGAAAAAATTGAACTCAAAAACTTGATACACACGACAGGATACTGGAAGTAATTTCCCGTTATATTTCGTATGCGGTAAAAAACAAAATCCAATATTCACATAATGACAATTCTCTTGATAAAATGTTTTTTCTTTTAAGTAATGCCGAACACAATGTAATCAGAAACAGATATGATGAAGATTCAATAAACAAGTTACTTACAAATGCAATGGCGGAGCTATCGAAAGCGGAGGTTTTATATGCAGGGAGATTATGAACGACAAGAAGATTATTATTCGGAAGAGCAATTTGAAGAAAGATTCCTTCAAATAAAAAGTTATCTTACCAACGGACATTCTTCTGAAAATGAAAAATGCACAATAATATTAGGAGGTCAACCTGGAGCAGGAAAATCAACCTATTATAATAATTACAGTGTCGATAATTTCGTAATAATAGGAAAATCAATGTATATAATATGAAATTTCCTAGAACGATTAAAGGACTAGATGGTTAATAGATTGTGTAATATATGACTGCATTTTGACAGCAATATGTTCGGTAAAGCTATATAATATGAATAATCCGTATATATATGGTGGGTGCATTATAACACAAGCTACTATATATGGTATGTATCACTATAATACCAAAAAACGATGGAAAAGGTAAAACAGGCTAAGGCTTAATATTCAGTGTCATTTTTATTATATAATTGTAGTTCAGCTTTTATATCATCATTTAAAGAAGTAGAAGATGTTAAGTATACTTCTTTTATAATTGATAAGTCTTTTTCATTAAATAGAATTACCGATACAAGAAGATTTAAAATATGAGGTGGATTATTATATAAATACTCAAGCAAGCTCTCGCTATTGGTTACAAAAGAGTATTTGGATTTTGAGTCAGCTCCGGAATATAAGATATTAGAATAATATCTTGCAGCTCTATTCAATGTAGCTTCAGGATTTGTACTGAAATGCGGTGAAAAATACCATTTATTAATATCGTCGTTATCAATAATGATTGAAAAGTCAAATACATGTTTTTCTGGAGTTTTATATAATCTCCATGGATAATCTATATTAGATAGTGAATTAAGGATTGTAGTATAAGCGATTTTTGATAGCAATAAATGCCTATCAGACGGATTGGAATTTGATATAATAGCTATATCAAGATATTTTTCCGGATCATAACCGGCTGCTTCAAGTAGCTCTTTATAAGAAATATTATTAGCTGCAACGGCAGCTATTTTTTTTATTGTTGTAGGAATTGGGGCTTTTTCAACCTTTCTATTTATATATCTATTCAAGTAGGCCGGAGATATACCGCAGTCTTTTGCGAATTCACTCTGGCTTCTTCCGCCTTTGGCTCTTTCGAGTAAATTAGAGAATTTTTCGATATTAAATTCAAAGTCTGGTTTTACCGCTTTGCTCATTAAAATTTTTCCTTTTCTCAAGACTATATTTTCATAATAAGTGTAAACAATAATAAAGTCAATTAAAAACAATATAAAAGCAACATAAAATCAATAAATATACTTGCTTTTATATGTGTTTCATGTTATAAATACATAAAAGCAATATAAAAGCAATATAAAAGCAATAAAATATTTAAAAGCAATTAGAATTATTCTTTCCGTTGGAGATAACTAATATAGGAAGGAAAGAAAAATGATTAATCATTATATAGCTGAAAACCTAAAACGGAAACCAGATTGGTTGTATTGTATTTTAAATGAAGGTGATTTATCGCTTCCGGAACATGAGAATCGATATCTTAAATTTTTGATGAAGATAAATCGTTCTAAAAATACAGTAAAGGCTAATGCTTATCAGATTGCATATTATATGAACTATCTTGAAGAAAATAATCTGAATCATAGTGATGTGTTATCTATGGATTATGAAGATCAATTTGAATTATTTACAGATTATCTTGATTGGCTGTCGTTGGGTAATCATAAGGATTCAGTAGATAGACCATGTAATAATACCTGCAATTGCTATTTGGGTAAGGTGTTCGGCTTTTATGAGTATGCTATTAAAAAAAAATGGTATCAGGGAGATATTAAGGTTCTTGTTGAAAGATCCTTCAGTGTTGTTGGAGAGGCAGGAATACATCGAAATCGATATTATAAGGCATTTCCTGGATATCTAGAAACGGATCATGGATATAAGAATGGAGATACATTAACTAAAGAAGAAGTTGTTACTTTGCTTTCGACAGAAAAAAATATAAGGAATAGGTTATTACTTCTTATACTTGCTGAAACTGGTATGAGATTGGGTGAAGCATTAGGTATACGATATGCTTATGATATTGATCTGGATAAAAGGATAATAAAAGTAGAATATCGTGATAATAATGATAATGATGCGTACGCTAAAAATGCAGAATATAGAAGCCTAAGAATCAGTGAAGAAGCTTGTGAATTATTGATTCATTATATGTCGAAATATAGCGATATATTGAAGAATACGGAGTATCTTTTTGTATCTTTGTCTGGTTTAGAGTTAGGTGCTGCACTGAGCAAGACTTCAGTATATAAGTTTATGGATCGACTGGAAGTGAAAACCGGAATAAAATCCCGTCCTCATATGTTTCGTCATTACTTTGCAAATGAAAGAAGGAAGATGGGGGTTAGAATTTCACTTATATCTTTTATGCTTGGACATAAGCGTCGATCCACTACCGAAAAGTATTTCAATATAGAGTTAGAAGAAACATTAGAGGTTCAGGATAAATACTTTGAAGCTTATAAAGGGATTATTGATTTTAGCGAACTAATTGGGTAAAGCATTATGGCGGCAACAATACTAAGAATTGCACAACCGAAAAGCTATATTGAAGAGCAATGTACTTACTGTAAGGGCGTCACAGGGGTTCGTCTTAGTGTGGTGAAAGAGTATCTTCGTTCTATTAAGATTGACTCTTTGGACGTAGTTGATGAAGAAATTCTTTTAGATTATCGGGGATATATTGAAAGTCTTAATGAGCTTTCCGAGAATCAATCAAAATACTATAAAAATTCCTTAGAACAAGTAGTGTTTTCTTATTTGATAGCAACATATAACAAGCCAATTATTTCAGAATGTGAGTTGATAAATGAATGTGCTATAAGAAATAAAACACTAGGATATTTAATTATACATGGTATTAATAGTTCGGAAGACATCACATATAGCCTTAGGGAACAATATGAATTCTATTTACAAAAGACTATATCAAATTCGTCATTGGATAAGTATTTAAAATCTATGGATGTGCTTAAACTTGCTTCTATTAGAAAGCAGTGTGAAGAGAACTATTTATTAAGAGATAAGTTTTTATATAAAAATGAAAAAGTATTTTTGCTGTATCATCCAGTATACACTGTGGCAGAATCCTTTTATTACATTCAGAATAAGATGGAATTGGTGTTTGATTTTTCTTTGGATGTATCTGAGGTGTTAAAGCAACAGATTTTCAATATGTTAAAAAATGTGTTAGAAACAAACACTGATAGACACGACAGACGAGAAAGATTCATTGTTCCATTAGGTTTATTGTATAGGTTTTCAGTGGAGCATGGTGTTAAAGATTTAGAACAGTTAATTGATAAAGATATTAAGCTATTTAAAGACTATTTGAGGAGTTTTGGCATACAGAAAATAGATATATATTCTCAGATTATTGACAATATAAGGAAGTTTCTGTTTGTAAATTCAAAACAGATCAATTGGTCTGCAAATGTATGGTATTTGGATCGTTTTAATATAAAAGAAGAAAGACTTAATCCTGCAAGGGAGATATTAAAGATAAATTTTGGCAGAATAAATAATGCATTTAATCGGGATAGTGCTAAGAAGTATATAAAATATCTACTTGGGCCTTCTGCAAATATATCGATTCAAACCTTGAGATGCAGATTATATGACATTATAGATTTTCTTGAGTTTTTAGACGAGAGAAATCTAAGTCTACTCGAATTGGATATCGAAGATATTGAAGGTTACTCAAAGACTCTCGAAGAAAAAGATATTTTGCCGGAAACATTTAATACAAGAATGTATTCTATTGAAGCGTTTTTGAATTATCTTGTTGTAAAAAAAATATTACAAGAAATCCATCCAAGAGAAGGAATCTATTATAAGAAGGTATTTCCTAGACATTATGATAGAAGACTCTCTATGGATACTCAATATAAAGTGCTTAAAACTTTGAAGCAAATGCCGTTAGGATGGCGACTTATTTTTTTATGTGCTTCGCAACCGGGAATAAGAATAAGTGAAGCATGTTGTTTAAAAGGAGATTCCTTTTCATTTGATGGTGATGATGCTTGGCTCCGAATGTATCAGGGGAAACTTAAGAAGGAAAAAATGATACCAATTCCGAAAGCTCTTTTTTATTTGATGAATGATTATATAAGGAAAAGTGGAATAACAGCTAGTGACTATATATTCAAGAATAAAAAGGGTGGAGCTTATGATGCTGGAACATTTACAAAGAATTTCAAGAAAAAGCTTAAAGAGGTAGGAGTTACGGATTACAACTATAAATCCCATGATTTTCGTCATTGTGTAGCAACTGAACTTTACGAATCAAATGTTCCGCTAGAGGTTATTCGTGATTATCTTGGACATGATGAGACGGAAATGACAAAACGATATATAGATGATATGCAATCAAAAGCAGATAAAGAAAACGATCGATATTTCAAAAATATTAAATTGATATAGGGGAAATTCAATGGAAAGAATAAGAATAAAGGATTTAGAGTGCTATAAAAATGCCTCGGAATATGAAAAGAATAATAAGCTAGTAAGTCCGGATAGGTGTTTTAATCTGACTAAGCTCCCTGATACGGATATTAGAAAAGAGATGGAAGATTATATACTAAGTAGAGGGAAGACGCTTAAACTGCTTAGCATAAGATCCGAATTATATTCATTTAATCTATTTGCCAGATTCATAAATGATCAGATCCCGTTGCTTAAGAGTGTACATGATATTGAAGAGTTAGAAATGATCCGACAAGCAAAGATATGGTTGGGTAAAAATGGTCGAAGTCTTTACGAAATAAGCCGTAAAGCTGCTAGAAATAAACCACAGGTAAAAGATGCTGAATTAGTTAGATATATAAAAAGTATATATAGGTTTTACACAAAGACAGAAGATGCATATAACTATGATTCGGATGTATGGTTTTTGGAAGGGTTTCCAATAAAACTATCTATTAATCCGACGAAGACTGTAAAAAGCATATCATTTAAGTATATTAAACAAGTAAAGATAAAAGAAGAAATAAAAAAGATAATATATATTCAGTTGAATCAACTAGCAGTTGGTACAGTGTTAGCAGAGATGACAGCAATTAATAGATTTGTGAATTATCTATATGAACGGCATTCGGAAGTGGTTTCTTTGTTAGATATTGATAGAGATATTTTTGAGGATTATCTTCTATATTTAAGTGTCGAGGATGGAAGAAGAAAATCTTATAGGACAGAAATATCACATTTACGAAGTGTATTTATTCTAGCAAGTAATCTATTTGGTTCTATGCAACTAAAAAGGCTGATTATAAACACGGATTATCAATCTGAACCGCGTAAACTACCCAAGACGTATAGTGAGAAAGAACTGACAACTATAAACAAGGGAATAAAAACACTGAATATACAAATGCAGAGGGTATTAGTTCTTCATCAGATGCTTGGAGCAGGTATTGGAGATGTATTGTCATTAAGACAAAATTGTTTGCGTTATGATCCGGAAAAAGGGATATGGATAATAAGAATAAGAAGAGTTAAGACAAAAAAGGGTTACGAAAAAAGTGTTAGTGATGATGTGGTTAAACTAATTAATGCAGCCATTGAGTACACCAAAAGGCTTTATGGGGAATCAGAATATGTGTTTGTTAGAGACAGTGATCCTAACCAACCGATGCAATATGCTCGCGTTTATGATCAGATGAATAAGATGATAGTTATTAACGATTTGCGTGATGATAATGGAGAACTGTTTAAGGTGGGGACTCATACTTTTAAAAGTACCTATGGATGTAAACTGGCTGAATTAGGAGCAACAGATGAGATGATTGCGAAGCTATTAGGGCATTCTAATACACATTCTGTTAGATATTATAGGAAACTAAATAATAAAACTATTGCTGAAACGACAAAACCATATATAGATAGAAAAGACGAGATTTTAACAGAAATAATAAGTGAATGGGGTGATCTTAATGATTAAGTATGAAAGAATGTTAGAAGCCAAAAGAGCAAGAAGCGATAAGATGATAAAAACTTCTTTGGATATCATAAACAAGATGATAAAAGATGATGAAATGGTTACTATTGCAGTCTTAGTAAAAAAAACAGGGTTTTCGAGATCGTTTTTTAACCAAAATATAATAGTACATGAGGCGATTGAAAAAGCAAGGAATGTGCAAAAGGATAAAGGCTATAACTATAATAAAAAAGTGGTTTTAGAAAAAACATTAAAAAAAGAGTGTGAAAGACTATTATCAGAAAACAAGCTTCTTAAAGAAGAAGTCCAGGAATTGAATAGACAAATAATACTACTTAAAACAAATATAATGGAAAAAATATAAAAAAGTTTGACGGCAGGGTCTCTAAATGGTACTATATAAGTACCTAATGGCGACCGGTTATTTTAAAAAGGAGCATAGAAATGTCGCAAATACAAAAAAAAATATATATCACAGATAATCCAACGAGGATGGTGATTGATGGTTTTTATTCAGATCTGGCTGAAATAAATAATACTTCACAGTCCTACGAAATGCAGGAAGCATTGTTATATAAATTGAGAGTTGATAGTAAAGACAAACAGTTTTGGGTAGATAACATATATTTTAGACCCAAAGAGGGGGTGATAGATACATTACATGATGTCGTGTTAAATCTTAAGCTTGCCTCTATCAATGAATTAAAAACTAACAAGGAATCAATTAAGAATTTAATTCATTTATTAGGAGTTATTCTTAAGGGCATAAAAGATATAGATGATTATTACATTGGACGATTCCGGTCTGCGTATGATGTGTTAGCAGATCATATGATATCCATTCTACCGGCGATCGGAATAGATAATAGTGAGTTTTTTAATTTTGAAATAAATGAATTACGTAAAAGATATGCTCATTCTGTCGAAGTTAATGATATAGCATATTCGCTTAAGATTATTGAGAAGTTTATTGATAATGTTTATCTGACTCCGTTGTTATATGCTTATTTAACAGAACTTACATGCATTGTAGATCTATATAATAATGCAACTAATAGAATAGCAACAATTCAATTAATTAAGGAGCTAAAATGGAACTAAATATAGAACTAAAAGAGGTAAATAAAGGCGCTAGTATTAGTATTAATGGTGTAAGTGTAGGGATAATCGGTCAGTTATTGTATGGTGTATATTCGTGGCAATCGGGCACAGATTATTGTAATATTCTCAGCTTGGTCAACGACAACATTTTTGAGCAAATAATAAATGTGGTTTTTCAGTATGTTATGATATCAGGCGGAAAATCATTATTAATTAATATTTCAGAAATGAGAGAATTAGTATCCGAAGACACACTAGTTAGACTTGGTTTTACTGTAGATCATGAAATTGGATGCCTTGAGAAAAAAATAAAATGACTGCAGATTATTCATCTGCAGCCATCTTGATAAGTGACAAAAAAGATTGTCAAATATCGATTCGCACTCATTATTTTACACATCTTTTTTGGGCTTATCAAGGGATTTTTAATAATTCCATAGGAGGATAAGCCTTATGAACGGTGATGAAAAGCTTGTTGCGGACTTTCGTAACGGCAATAAACAGGCGTTGGTTGATCTTTTGAATTCAGCTGAACCTGTTTTTTTGCATTTTGTGAAAGTGATTCGTGAAACATTTAAAAGCAGGGGATGGGAGTTATCTGAAGATGATATTGAGGATGCTTTGTCCGCTGCAAAGTTAGAGTATATCAAACTTATATATAGGTTTGATGTTGAGTCAGGAATCAAACTGAAAACATATGCTTGGAACAGAGTGATGTATTGTATGTGGGAAACCATTCTTGAGAATAGATCGATAATTCATATTCCTAAAGAAAAAAGGAAGTTGTGTTTTGAGTATATTGAGATGGTCGATAATACTGAGGTAAACACAGATGATGAAATATGTGAAGTAATGAATATAACAAAAGATACCATAAAAATAATAAGAGAGTTGCTTAGTATTTTTAAGATGTGCAGTGCGGATTATGAACAAGATTATGTAATTTATAAGATGGATACAAATGGGCAGATGAGTGATTTTAGCATTGATGTTGAAAGACAGATAGATTTAGATTGCTTTTATGATCTTGCTCTCTCAGAAAAAATACTTAAACCTATAGAGATTGTAATATTAAAAGAATACTATTCTAATGATAAATCGATTGCAGAAATATCAAGAGAGCAAGGACTAGATGAAAAGGATGCATATAATCATAAAGCGAGAGCATTAAACAAAATCAGGCGTAATCATCAGTTGATCAGAAAATATCGAAATTATATGAATTTAGTAAATAAGTAGGGCTTTATAGTTTTGTGATTAACGAATTTATATAGTAGATGTAAAATGGGTATGTGTGTCGCTTACGACACGCATTTATTATGCATAAAGAAATAGTTTATTTTATAAACATGCGTTTATATTGAGACATTATTAGTTTATTAGCTAATAATGTCTCTTTTTTTATTTTATTTACATAAAACACATTATGTTTTTAGTAAATGCTTATGACTTTAGGGGATTGTATAAAACGGGGTGGATATAATGGTTGTCTTGATAGGTCTTGTATTAATTTTCAAAACTCAGGCAACCTCTCTTGTTGCAAAAATCTGGAATGCAATAAGTGAAAATGCAAGTTCTATAACAGGTTGAAATTGATAGGTAATGTTAATGAGGTTAAGCGTATGAATAATAAGGGATATGTAACGGTCTTTGTAACCTTGATGATTGTTGTAATGCTTGTTATCACAGTTGCGGTTATGAAGATCACAGATGAAAGTGGCGCAAAGACTAAAGCTGTTTCTGCAGTAAGTAGCGCAATGTCTAGTGAAAAAGCAAATTATAACAGGTTTATTTTTGATCGTTACCATATCCTTCTATTAGATAAAAATGCTTCTGGCTCTGGTGAAGGAGCGATGGAGCAGGGTATAGAAGACTGCCTGAAAATTGACCTTGGAGAAGGATTCTCGGTTAACAGTGTGGAACTTTCCGGAACGAAAGGAATTCTAGATAACACATGTGACGAATTCAAGCTTCAGATTAAAGATAACTTTAAATATCAGGTAGTTGAATATTCCGTTGATAACATTTTGAAAAAAACAAATGGAGAGGACGAGCCCATAGATAATGAAACGATTAACGAAATAGATAGTAATGTTAACTCCGCAGAAATTGAACAGGACGATGGAGCGGAAGGAAACGATGAGGCGGGTGATGAGGAGGACTCATCGTTAGAAATCACAGTGGAGGATCCAAGGGACGAATTAAAAACATATGTTCTATTTGGAATTCCTGCGCTGATTCTACCTGATGACGCACCGCTTTGTTCAAATATTGTTAATGATGCAGAGTTGCCGTCAGCTGGCCGTCCTAAGAATTTTGTTGATGAAATTAAAACTGAGTTCGATGATCTGGACCGAATGGAAATAGACTCTGTAAAAGGTCATGGTTGGACAACTAATCTTGTGACTAACGCTGAGGCGGTAATGTACAGTGCTGAATGTTTTAACTGCCTAACAGATCAGAAATATGATGATACGTACTTAAATCTTGAAATGGAATATATTGTGGGCGGAGATGAAACGGATGCGAAAAATTACAAAAAGGTAGTAAATGAAATTTTACTTATCAGGTTCGGTTTTAATCTTGCCTATATACTAAATGATTCACAGAAGATGAAAAAATGTGAAACATTAGCAACGCTTCTGACTATAGAATTTCCAGGGGCTAAGGAACCAGTTAAGTACTTGCTTGCAGGTTGCTGGTCTTATATTGAATCAATTGCAGATGTTTATCGTCTTCTAAGAAATCATAAAGTTCCATTTGTAAAATCCAGTGAAACCTGGGTGACAGACTTTCATAGTCTTTCAAATTTGGAAAGCCTGGAAGGAGAAGAATCAGATGACGAAACAGGATTGGACTATAAGGAGTACTTGATGATTCTTATAGCTCTTCAGGGGAATGATATGTATTACCGAATGCTCGATCTTATGCAGATGAATGTTACACAACCTGAATTAGAAGGTGGAGATACAACCTTCAGAATGAAAAATGCAATTACTGCATTTGGAGTAAATGCAGATATTGGTTACGGATCAAAAGAATTTAATATACATGAAGAAACTGGTTATTAAACTGTCAGAAAATAATAACTCGAAGCCTCCATCATAGCGTACATGAGAATCCACTGACAGTTTAAAAATATTAGTGGCAGGGAAATATATGAATAATAAAGGTGCTGTATCAATTGAAGCGGCGGTCGCATTTCCCCTTTTCCTTTTTACCATGCTGGCACTTATTTTCATGACTGAAATATATACGGTAAAAGGCGTGGTTTATGAAGGGGTGATAGAGACAGCTGAATATATGGCTGAATATGCTTATTTAACAGATTGTTTTGAAGAAGCAGAGATTATGGACTATCCAATGGCAATGCTCAGGTTTCAGGAATATGCAGACTCAAAAGCTCTCCTGGATAAATTTATAGTAGGTGGGAGTAATGGGGTCAGTTTTATAGGATCTCAGTTTCCAGACGATGAAGGTTACATAGATATATATGCGACCTACTATATACGTGTAAATGCTCCGATTGTTGGGCATTTTAAGAAAAGAGTTACAGAGCATATAAGGCAAAGGGCATACCTGGGAGATGTTTATAGAACTGGAAGTGATGAAGACGAGAACGACGGTCGTTATGTTTATGTGGCTGAAAATGGAGAGGTATATCACGAATCCAGAAGCTGTACATATTTAATGCCTTCCATTACATCTTCTGATGTCGAAACTGCAAAAACAAATGGATATAGAGCCTGCACTTATTGTGGAGGAGAAGGTTCCATTGTTTTTGTTACGGAAGATGGGGAGTGCTATCACTCCAGTAGATCTTGTTCAAGACTTCGAAGGACTGTCTCAAGAGTAAAGCTAAGTGATACAGAACTTCCTCCCTGCTCTAAATGTTCAGAGTGAAATAATGAGGACGAGTTATGAATAATAAAGGTTATATGACCATAGAGGCCAGTTTTATTGTTCCCATAGTTTTGTTTGGTATTTTTTTTACCATCATGGGATTAATGCTTTCGTATGAGAGAGGCTACATCATTGCAGAGGAGAATGAGGCGCTATATGAAATACCATTAACCAATATAAGAAATGATTCCGTGGAGGGTTATTTGTCGGGTAGAGAGTATACAGGTGGAGTTGTTATTGGATCGGCGAGCGTTGGGACAAGTTATAGCAGCCATAAAGCGAAATGCAGTGGGGTGCTTAAAATATATGGAACGAATAGTGTGAGTAGTAGTAGAGAGGTAGATGTTTGTACAGGAAGACTCAGGAGGTGGCAGCTTTATGATGATCTACGCGAAGAGTAAGGGTATTAGTAACTATTTTGAAATTAGAGATGTTGATGTGCCAGACAACTACGAAGCAAAGATGCTACTTCATAATAAACTGGAATTTATTCCTTCGCTGGAAATCAGTGAGTTTGATGGAGAGAGAAATCTATATATAAAAATAGATGGTCTTAGTGTTTTAGCAAATCGGTATGGAAAAAGTATTCCAACCATGGAAGAGGTAAAAAGTCTGGTAATAGATCTGAAGAACTGTTTACGTGAGATGAGAAGGTTTCTATTGAAGCCAGATAATTTAATTATTGATATCAAATATATTTTGTTTGATTCAGAAAATTCAAGACACATATTTCCTTATGTTCCTGGATCTAATAAAAGCTTTAAAGAACAGATTAAGACTCTGTTTGAAGAAATAATGGTCATGTATGACCACAAGGATAGAGAAGGGGTTGTTTATCTATATGATCTTTATAGCAAGTTTTTAGGTGAAAACTTTACTCCAGAACTGTTCTGCAAATTATTTAATGATGAAGAAAAAAAGCGTCCACAGTCCAATATAGACATTGAGTCTATTGAGGTTTTGGATGAACCAATAAATGAAGAGATGGATGACGAAGAAAAATCCCCTCAATATCCCTTAAGTCTCTATGTATCGGCCGCTATAGCTACATTAATAATAGGCCTAATACTATTTATTTTCTTCGGAATTCCATCTCTGAAATTTTCGGCTCTTATGGTTGTAGCCTTAATTGTTTATGTAGCAAGTGATGTCATTTCTCTTAGAGAAAAAAAGGAAATAGATGAGGTTATGGAGCCAAGAGTAACCCGCGAACCTGTGGTTCAGACTGTTCCTGTAGTTAAAGAAATATCTCCCATAGTCGAAGAGGAAAAGGACACAACAATGTTGACTGTACAACAGTATTCGAACGTGGTATCGAAACTTGTTCCGTTAAACGAAGGTGAAGAAATTTATCTGATAGAAGGGGAAACACGCATAGGAAGAAAAAAGACTATGTGTGATTACTATATTAACGATCCATCGGTCAGCAGGGTTCATGCAATTCTTGAAAAAAGAGGGGGAACTGTAATGCTGAGTGATGCAGGTTCAACAAATGGAACATATTTGAATGAAAGAAGACTTGGGAAAAATGAAAAAATAGAAGCAGCCAGAGGCGATGTTATAAGTATCGCCGAGATTCAGTTCGAGTGCTGTTAAGATATAGGAGGGATAAAGTGCAAAAGACTTTTAAAATAAAACTGTTATTTGTTATATCTTTAATCCTTGTGGCAGCCTTTGTGCTGGATAAAGATTTTGTAATTAATTACGTAAGTGTTGAAGCTGATTCAGATACAGCTTCAATAGGTGATGCTCAGATGGCATCTAATACAGATGCAGAGCATAGAGATATTGGCGAACCTACTGTAGCAACAATAGGTGATGCCGAGATAATGGATTTGGTAGTTCCTTTTAAAAATTCAAGCTCCATGGTATTTGGTGCAACAGCTGTTGTGAACAAATCCGTGGGCAGTAAACACCCTATGGAAAATAATGCCGGCTGGTGGGCAAATGCTAAGAGTTATATAACATCAACCTTTGGTGTTGTTGATGGCCAATATAATACTGTTGATAATGCACCTAGCGCAGGAAGTGTTTGGTGTGCGGGCCTTGTATCGCGAGTTATTTATAATACATATCCTGGTGGAAGCAAGGTTGCTGTTACTGAGAGTGTAGATACTCTTTATAGTGAAATGCAGGCTTCTGGAAATTTCGAATTTGTTGCAGAAGGATATGTTGGGGATTTTGCTGATATAGTTGAGAAGACTAAAGCAGGAGATATCATGCTTCTGATGTCTAAGGATTCCGGGGGAAACTGGAAGTGGACTCATGCTAATTTAATCACCTGGTATGGTTATATATATAGTCAGGGCGCAGGTGGAAAGATTAGAATGAACACCTTTGACAATTACAATGAATATGGTGCATACGATCCAAATGTATCAGCGGGCTACTATTACTATATATACCGCGCGAAATCAAGTTCATATCTGGGATTAAGAAAAGTAGGCAATCTTACAGGAAAAAGCTTCGATAACGTGGTATTTGAAGCTTATGATACTTCGGGCAATTATTTGGGAGTATATATTACTAGTCTCGCCAGTTCGGAAAAAGGTGGATATGGTTATTACTTAAGGAAATCTGCATCGGATACCAGTTATGTCGATGGAAGTGATGGTTCGATATCTCTTCCGGTTGGAAGTACGGTGTATTTATATGAGCAGGGTGTTAAAACTGGAAATGGGTACACTCTCCCAACAGAGACTTCTGGATACGCAGGAACAAAAGGGTCCATATGGAGTTATGTTCGAGGACCACAAAAGCAATATTACATTACGGCAAAAACAGTTGATTACGATCATTGGACTGCATCTAATGCAATTAGGATTGAAGATCCTGAGACCACATATGGTCCGGTGTCCTTGAAAAAGTCTACGGTTGCTACATATAGTTTGTATACTCAGGATCCAGCAAGATATTCTCTGGAAGGGGCAAAATATACGGTGGCATCATCTGATAATAAGTTCGTTTATTATTTAGAGACTGATTCATCAGGAACAGCATATTTGCTTGATGGTAATGGACACAGAACTTCAAAATCAACTATTCAGGATATTCCGGCAGGAACCTATTATTGTTGGGAAACGAGTCCATCAAAGGGATATAAGTTGGATGACAATTGTAATGTGAACCATAAGAAATCAATTACATTAGGGGCAAATGCTGCGAAATCAGGGTCTTTTACATCTGAAGAAGCTCCTATAGTAAATCTTAAGGGCGGGATAGAAATAATAAAACGTTCTTCTGAATCCTTTACTGATGGAAATCCGAACTATAGTTTAGAGGCGGTATATACAGTTTATGATTCTTCTGGAAAAGAAGTTGGAAAGATAAATACATCTTCTACTGGTTATGGATATCTTGGAGGACTTGCTTCGGGTACATATACAATTAAGGAAACTCAGGCAGGCAAAGGATATTATCTTGATGAAAATTCATATTCAGTTGTTGTAACTGCTCCAGCGCAGGGAACCTATGTCTATGAGGGAATAGATTATTCAGCGGTTTTTAATCCGACATATTATCGCTCAAAATACAGTGACCTGGCAGGGATGAGTGATGCAGCTCTTTTGCAGCATTTTGCAAAAACGGGACTGAACGAAGGTAGAAGAGCCAGTCTTATATATGATGCGGGTTATTATGCAAGCAAAACTGGAAAAAGCTGTTTTGAAGCTTTCAAATATTATCTTGGCTATGGAATGTATCAGAATTCACAAGCTTCTCCATATGATGAACTAGAAGAAACAGAAGCTGGAGTTTATATGAACAATTCTCAGCGTCCGGCCATAATTTCTTATGAAAAACCGAAAACTCATACTGAGGGAATTAATCTGGAGAAATTGGATAGGTTTACCGAGAGTAATGTGACAGAAGGTGAATCCACACTTGAAGGAGCGCATTTTAAAATTAGTTTCTACGCGAAAACTTCTGAAGATATTTCTTCTATTAAAGAACCGGTTGAGGGTGAGGAAGAAATAGTTGCTGACAGAGGATGGGTAATAGAAACCCACAAGGACGAGAATGGAAGATATGTCGCTTATTTAACAGACGACTATCTTTCGACTGAATTCGAGAGTGATGAATTTTATATAGACAGCGATGGAAATATTGTTATTCCATATGGTGTCATTCAAATAGAGGAAGTGAAGGCATCCACGGGTTATAAGATTAATGAAGTAACTTATAATGATCAGGAATTGGATGAACGATTTGTTGTGGAACTAAATGAAGATACTTTTGATGGAAATGTGACTGTTAAGGATACGATAATCAGAGGCGATATCAAACTAGAAAAGAGGGACTTCGAAAGTGACAAGGCCATGGCCGGGGTACAGTTTGAAGTTCGAAGCGCACTCACTGGGGAAGCTCTCATTATTACGACTGATAAAAATGGCTTTGCCACAACTTCAGGTATGTGGATGAATTGTACTTCTGATGGGAGCGAAGTGCAGTCGGTTGAAACTTATGGAGCCCTTCCTTTTGGAAAGTATATTGTATCTGAGTTAAGATGCGATGCTAATGAAGGAAAACAACTGGAACCACCAATTGAGGTTATGGTTGAGGACGAGGTTATATACGATGCGTTCGATCCTTCTAATAATGAAAGAATTATAAGAAATGTTCCAATGCCTGAGATTGGAACAACAGCACACGTTAAGGATTCGGAACGAGATACAGTGCAAATAGATGAGGAAGTTTCTATTGTTGACACGGTAAGTTATAAATATTTAAGAGCTTCTACAGAATATACTTTGTATGCAAAGATGATGCTTCTGGATGAAGACGGAAATATAAACGAATTGCAAAAGGATGGAAGACCGGTTACGAGCATGACGCATTTTACTACTGAGTCTGATTATCAGAAGAGTATATTTGAAATGACAGGAACAGTAGATGTTTTGTTTGAACCAATTGATGTAAGTGATCTTGGGGGAAGCTCTATTGTAATTTATGAATATTTATATTTAGGCAATGGAACGGACGAAGATAATGAATACACTGATTATGAGAATGAAGATATTTTCCCTGTAAAGCATGAGAATCCAAAGGATGAGGATCAGACGGTTCACGTTATTAAAATTGGAACGTCCGCAAGCGAGGGTGAAACAACGGATGATGGAAAAGCTACTATTATAGATAAAGTGAGTTATTCGAATGTTATCAAGGGAGATAGTTACTCCGTAGAAGGCACTCTTTATGATAAGACTACAGGTGAACCGGTTTTAATTAATAATGAGGAAGTTACGGCGAGTGCAGAGTTTACAGCAGAGTCAACAAGAGGAGCGGTAGATGTTACTTTTGAATTTGATGTATCTGGATTAGAAAATTCAGATTATGTTGTATTTGAAAGATTGTTTGATTCTGATGGAAGACTTGTGGCAAAGCATGAAGATATTGATGATGAAGAGCAGTCAGTAACTTTGAAAAAGACAATAGTAGGCGCCGCAACTAGCAGGACATCTGTCAAAACCAATGATAAATATGCTTTGCTTAAAGTGGTTATTATCTTAATGCTATCTGGAGCGGGAATACTTTGTAACCTTCATCTAAAGAAAAGAAAATGAAATGACAAAAAATAATCGTGTTGCAAAAGTAAGTGCTGATAGACCTTGATTATGATATGATTTACAGTATAATTAATGTATAAGAAAAGGCTTTGCCTTGTCCTTTCTTTGTGCCTACTTTACATAGATGCAACTTGTAGATATTTAGATAGGTATTAGAGAAAGGGGGCAAAATGCAAAAACAGTTAAATCAGCTGGGAACTACCTTGTATGCAGCTGAGAAACGTGAGCAGTATGATGATGCTGTTAAAAATTTATTGGCGGATGTTCAAATTATTGCTTGGATTCTTAGAGATGCTACAGAAGAGTTTAATGCTATGAGTGTTGATGATATTATCCCTTATATCGAAAACCCTTATGTAAGTCAGATATCTGTTATGCCAGGATTAACTTATAAGTCAATCGAAGGACTACCTACGGAAAGTAAGATTGTAGGTGAAGGCGCAGTTTATTATGATGTTAGGTTCTTTGCAAAGATTCCACATTCTGAAAATACTAAATCTTTTAGGATTATAGTTGATCTTGAGGGTCAGAAAAGCCCAAAGCCTGGGTATAGTATTCCTACAAGGGGCATTGCTTATGGATGTAGGATGATTTCGGAGCAATTTGGTCGTAATGTTATAGATGGGGATTATGATAGTTTAGATAAAGTTTATTCTATTTGGTTGATTTTTAACTGTAATAGACGAATAGCTAACACGATAGTTTCATATACGATTAAACCGCAATTTGTCTATGGTAAAAGCGAACAGACAGAAAGATATGATTTAATTGAAGTTATAACAATAAACATTCCTAAAGAAGGAAGTTTGAAAAAAACGGCAAATAAACCATCCAAACTGCATGAGATGCTTTATGATGTTTTTGTTGAAGAAAAACCTGCTGAAGAAAAGATTAAACTTGTTGAGAAGAAGTATAAGCTTGTCTCGGAATCTTTAGAGAGGAGGATGAATGTTATGTGTAACCTAAGCGTGGCAGTAGAGGAAAATGCTTTAAAAAAAGGTATAAAAGATATGCTTTCGAGAGGCAAGACTGTAGAAGAAATTAGGGACTTTACAGGCTATCCTCTTGATCTTATTGAGGAGGCAAAAGCAGAGTTGGAAGAAGATGTAGAGTAATCTTATTGGTATACGAAGAAATGACTAAAAAGAAAAAGTCGTACCTACCTGGTATGGCTTTTTCTTATGCCTGAAAGTTTTAAATTTATAATTATATGAATAGAGAATCACATATCATTAAATATATATAAAAATATGGGAAAAAAGGTGTTGACATAGATATTTAGTTTTGATATTATAGATGAGCTCGCCAGTAAAAAGGCGGCTACTTTTAATGAGTAAAAATACTCTGGAGAGGTATCGAAGTGGTCATAACGAGGCGGTCTTGAAAACCGTTTGTCCGCAAGGGCACATGGGTTCGAATCCCATCCTCTCCGCTCTAACTAAATATAGTTAGTTATTATCGAATCAGTTATTTGGAGAAGTACCCAAGTGGCTGAAGGGGCTCGCCTGGAAAGTGAGTAGGTCGTTAATAGCGGCGCGAGGGTTCAAATCCCTCCTTCTCCGTTAAACTTGGATAAACTATCCTTGATTCGATGACTGTACTTTAACAACAGAATAATGATGACAACCCCGAAAATTCTTTTAAATAATTTTCGGAACTGAACGAAACAAAACCTAACAGTAAGTTTTGGATTGGTAAACGTTAACGTTTAACATGACAAAGG